>ERZ1673743.17-NODE-17-length-243869-cov-10.252758_pt1 | contig 243869 bp, 171 predicted proteins | sample MGYA00580197_ERZ1673743 | MGnify/ENA primary metagenome ERZ1673743 (study PRJEB41218, sample SAMN15661795) | gut metagenome | host: Homo sapiens | place: Canada: London | collected 2015-08-20/2019-03-30 | study: EMG produced TPA metagenomics assembly of...
TCGTAAGTCATCAGACCGTTCACTTCCACCTCCACATCCGTGGTCTGTGTATAGACGGCTGCCGAGAAACCTCTTTTTATCATCTGATACAGCATATCGGCATATTTCACGTACTCATCAGTCACTTCTTTGGAAGAGTTGAACTGAACATATCCCCAGTTGCGGTTCGGTTCCCAAAGATGATCTTTCAAGACAAGGCCGATGCCGCCATACTCACCCAAAACCGTGGCACGCTGTGCATCATACAGATACATTTCCGGTTGGGGATAGTTGTGGAGGTCGAGCATGTCACCGCAAGTATAATGGTTACCGCCACTTGCCGGATTCACCAGGCGGGTCGGGTCATACTGTTTCGTCCATTCGGCTATCTCTACCGTCTTGAACTGCCCCCAGGCTTCGTTGAACGGTACCCATGTACCGATACACGGATAAGAGTAGAGACAATCCATTATTTCCTTCCATTCCTTGTGATAATAGGCTTCGGATTCGGCGGAGCGTTTCAGTTCTGTTCCGTCGAAATAGCGGCGGTTCTGCCATTCCGGATTACGGTCACCGCTCGGCATATCCTGCCATACGATGATACCCAAACTGTCACAATGTGTGTACCAACGTGCCGGTTCCACCTTGATATGCTTGCGAATCATATTGAAACCGAAATCTTTCGTCTTCTGTACATCATACAGCAAAGCCTCGTCTGTGGGAGCTGTATACAGTCCGTCGGGCCACCAACCCTGGTCCAGCGGTCCAAACTGGAACAAAGCCTCGTTATTTAGTTCCAGGCGTACGATGCCATCCGCGTCACGACGGGTGGAGTACTTACGCATGGCAGCATAGCTGTCCACCTTATCCACTACCTTGCCTCCACTTTTCAGAGTCACTTTCAGCGTATAGAGGAAGGGGGAATCCGGACTCCACAACTTGGCATTCCGGGGCATGGACACCTCCACCGGCTCTGCATTGATACTTTTGCCGGTGGCTACCAGTTGATTGCCGTCATACACATTCACTTCCACAAAGTCGGAAGGGCATGCCTTATTCAATTCTGCCTTCACTGTCAGCATATTACGGTCAATATCGGGAGTAATACGGAGGTTCTCGATATGTTTTCCGGCAACCGGCTCCATCCATACCGTCTGCCAGATACCGCTTACGGGAGTGTACCAGATACCTTCCGGATTGCTGACCTGCTTTCCACGGGGTTGAGGCCCTTTATCCGTTGGGTCCCAAACTTTTACGACCAACTGATTATTGCCTTTGCCAGAAAGGGCGGCAGTAATATCGAAGGAGAACGGAGTAAATCCCCCCGTATGGCTGCCTACTTTCACATCATTCACCCATACATCCGTTTTCCAGTCGACAGCACCAAAGTGCAACAGCACTTGTTTTCCCTTCCAGGCAGAAGGAATTTCAAAACTGCGCTGGTAGACCAGTTCCTGGTTTTCATTGATTCTTTTTCCAACTCCGGACAAGGAGGATTCAATAGCAAAGGGAACAAGTATCTGCCCTTCGAACTCTGCCGGAAGATGCTCACCTTTATTTATAACGGCATAATTCCACAGTCCGTTCAAGTTCTTCCAGTCACTCCGTTCCATGATGGGACGAGGATATTCGGGCAACACATTCGCGGGATTGATCTGGGATGCCCAGTCCGTTTTGATTTTATCACCTGCCGGCTTCCATTGCGCCGAGCTTCCGATTGCAAACAACGTCAAGAATGACGATATGAGGAAAAGTCTTCTCATAGTATTATAACTTTTTATTGATTTCTACGAAAGCAAAGATAAGCCGATTCAGAAAAAAAAAATAGAAATTTCGAGCCAATAAATAGTATTTTTGTGAAATATCAAGGTATTATCGTCTCATTTTATCAAAGGAATCCATCAAAGGCATCTTTCTGACAGTTTTGCCAACCTTCTGACAGAAATACCGTACTCAGTACATTCAAGATTGTAAAGTTACCTTCGATATCGGTCACTGCCCCCATAACCAGACAGACAATGATTAACAAGAAGAATTTCTTTCTCATGCTTCTCTTCCTTAAAATTAATCAATCAAAACGCTTTTTAATATTCAATCACTGCAAAGATATGTCTCTTTTTCAAAAAGAAAAGTAATCACACTAAAAAGTTTTATTTTGATTACATTACAGACCAAATACAAGCAATATGTCTCCAGTTAAAGAAATCCAGAAAATAAGTATGATACCGGATGCGGAAATATAAGCAATGCCAAAGAAGATATATCCGGATTTTAAGATATGACACATCCCGGCATACAACTTTTTTCGTAACTTTGCACAGTTTTAAAATACACTGAACGAATGGAGTTTAAGTATGACGTTATTGTAATAGGTGCCGGACACGCAGGATGCGAGGCCGCTGCCGCTGCCGCAAACCTGGGCTCGAAGACTTGTCTTATCACAATGGATATGAACAAAATCGGACAGATGAGTTGTAACCCGGCAGTGGGAGGCATCGCCAAAGGACAGATAGTACGCGAAATAGACGCCTTGGGAGGATATATGGGATTGGTGACAGACCAGACAGCCATACAGTTCCGTATACTGAACCGTTCCAAAGGTCCCGCTATGTGGAGCCCACGCGCACAGTGCGATCGCAACAAATTCATCTGGGCATGGAGAGAAATCCTGGAAAATATCCCCAACCTGCATATCTGGCAAGATACCGTGCAGGAAATCCTCGTTGAAAACGGTGAGATTACAGGAGTAGTAACACTATGGGGAGTAACGTTCCATGCCAAATGTGTAGTACTCACCGCAGGAACTTTCCTCAACGGACTGATGCACGTGGGACGTACCATGCTTCCGGGTGGACGTATGGCAGAACCTGCATCCTACCAATTAACCGAGTCCATCGCCAAACATGGCATCACATTCGGACGCATGAAGACAGGAACCCCCGTACGCATAGACGGACGCAGCGTGCATTATGAGGATATGGAAATTCAAGACGGAGAATGTGACTTCCACAAGTTCTCGTTCATGGATACTCATGTACGCCATTTGAAACAGCTCCCTTGCTGGACTTGTTTCACCAATGAAGAGGTACACCGGATTCTGCAGGAAGGTCTGCCAGATTCTCCCCTTTTCAACGGACAAATCCAAAGTATTGGCCCACGTTATTGCCCCAGTATAGAGACCAAGATTGTAACTTTCCCCGACAAGCCGCAGCACCAGCTTTTCCTGGAGCCCGAAGGGGAAACAACCCAGGAGCTCTACTTGAATGGATTCTCTTCTTCATTGCCCATGAACATCCAGATTACAGCATTGAAAAAGATACCGGCATTCAGAGATTTGGTCATCTACCGCCCGGGCTATGCCATCGAATACGACTTCTTTGACCCCACCCAACTGAAACATACGCTGGAAACGAAGAATATAAAGAATCTGTTCTTTGCCGGACAAGTAAACGGAACAACCGGTTACGAGGAAGCTGCCGGACAAGGAATCATGGCAGGCATCAACGCCCACATCAATTGCCACGGCGGAGAACCATTCACCCTTGCAAGAGATGAAGCATATATCGGCGTTTTAATCGATGACTTGGTAACAAAAGGTGTGGACGAGCCTTACCGTATGTTTACTTCCCGTGCCGAATATCGCATCCTGCTCCGTATGGATGATGCGGACATGCGACTCACGGAAAAAGCCTGGAAGCTAGGACTCGCCAAGGAAGAGCGGTACAAGCTGCTGACAGAAAAACGTGAAGCCGTGAACCGGATTATAGACTTCACGCGGAATTACTCGATGAAACCGGCATTAATCAATCCGATATTGGAGCAGCTCGGCACTACTCCACTGCGCCAAGGATGCAAATTGATAGATTTGATAAACCGACCGCAAGTAACAATTGAGAACATTGCCGAACATGTCAGCGCCTTTAAACGAGAACTGGATAAAATATCCGATAGAAAAGAAGAAATTGTAGAAGCTGCAGAAATACTCATCAAATACGAAGGATACATCGGACGCGAACGGATTATTGCGGATAAGTTGGCAAGATTGGAAAGCATCAAGATAAAAGGAAAGTTTGACTATAATTCCATCCAATCCCTTTCCACCGAAGCCAGACAGAAGCTGGTAAAGATAGATCCGGAAACAATAGCCCAAGCGAGTCGGATTCCGGGAGTATCTCCGAGCGACATCAACGTACTACTGGTACTTTGCGGACGATAGAGCGCAAAGTTCCACGTGAAACAAAGAATTCAACAAACCTATTAAATAAACTGATTATGAGCAAAGAAACGCTTGCTAAAAGCATTCGGGAAATACCCAACTTCCCCATTCCGGGAATTCTATTCTACGATGTAACTACCTTGTTCAAGGAACCTGCCGCCTTGCAGGAGCTCTCGGACACACTGTACGAGATGTATAAGGACAAAGGAATAACCAAAGTAGTGGGTATAGAATCAAGAGGTTTCATTATGGGCCCCATTCTCGCCACCAGACTGGGAGCAGGCTTCGTACCTATCCGCAAGCCGGGAAAACTTCCTGCAGAAACCATTGAAGAAAGCTATGATAAAGAATATGGCAAAGATACCGTACAGATGCACAAGGATGCCATTAATGAAGACGATGTAGTTTTGCTGCACGACGACTTACTGGCAACCGGTGGAACAATGGAAGCTGCCTGCAAATTGGTGAAGCAGATGAGCCCCAAGAAAGTGTATGTAAACTTCATCATCGAGCTGAAAGAGCTTCATGGCAAGGATGTGTTTGGGGATGATGTAGAAGTGGAATCGGTGCTATCGCTATAAATTTGTCAAACGAAACGACACAGAGGCACAGAGTACTCTTACCTGAGAGTTGATGTTATCCATCATTTTACTCCTCTTATCCTCCACCTTTTCATCATACCATTATGGAAGAACTCAGAACTAACGACTACCTCAAAGGGATTGTATCCAACCTTCCCGAAAGTCCTGGTATTTACCAATATCTGAATACCGAAGGGACCATTATATATGTAGGAAAGGCAAAGAATCTGAAGCGAAGAGTGTCTTCCTACTTCAACCGGGAGCACGAACCGGGAAAGACGAAAGTGCTGGTCAGCAAGATTGCAGATATCCGATATATCGTGGTGAATACGGAAGAAGACGCGCTATTGTTGGAAAACAATCTTATCAAGAAATACAAGCCACGCTACAACGTACTGTTGAAAGACGACAAAACATATCCTAGCATCTGCGTGCAGAACGAATACTTTCCACGCGTATTCAGAACCCGGAAGATAATCCGTAACGGTTCCTCCTATTATGGCCCTTACAGCCATATACCTTCCATGTACGCATTACTCGACCTCATCAAGCATCTGTACCCCTTACGTACATGCCACCTGAACCTCTCTCCAGAGAACATACGTGCCGGAAAGTTCAATGTTTGCCTGGAATATCACATCAAGAACTGTGCAGGGCCTTGCATCGGCAAGCAAAGTCAGGAAGATTACCTGAAAAACATCGCTGAAATCAAGGAAATCCTCAAAGGGAATACCCAAGAGATAGAAAGGATGCTCTTCCAACAAATGCAGGAGTTGGCAGCCGAAATGAAGTTTGAAGAAGCACAGAAGATAAAGGAAAAATACCTGCTGCTGGAAAACTACCGGGCAAAATCGGAAGTGGTAAGCAACGTGCTGCACAATATCGACGTATTCTCCATTGAAGAAGACAGCGATGAAAAGTCCGCTTTCGTCAACTACCTACACATTACGAACGGCGCCATCAACCAGGCTTTCACCTTCGAGTACAAAAAGCGGCTGAACGAAACCAAGGAAGAGCTGCTCTCCCTCGGCATCATCGAAATGCGGGAAAGATACAAAAGTCTTTCACGTGAAATCATCGTACCTTTTGAGCTAGATATGAAGCTGAAAGATGTCGTTTTCACCATCCCGCAACGGGGAGACAAAAAGAAGCTGCTGGAACTCTCCATCCTCAACGTGAAGCAGTACAAAGCCGACCGCCTGAAACAAGCCGAAAAGCTGAATCCGGAGCAACGGACTGTGCGCCTGCTGAAAGAGATACAACAAGAGCTGCACCTGGATCGCCTGCCCATGCAGATAGAATGTTTCGATAACTCCAACATCCAAGGTTCCGACCCCGTGGCCGGGTGCGTAGTCTTCGTCAAGGGGAAACCTTCCAAGAAGGATTACCGCAAGTACAATATCAAGACCGTAGAGGGACCGGATGACTATGCCTCCATGAAAGAAGTCGTAAAACGGCGCTATCAGCGCGCCATGGAAGAGAAAACGCCCTTGCCCGATCTTCTTATCACCGACGGTGGGAAAGGGCAAATGAGCGCCGTAAAAGAGGTGATAGACGAACTTGGCCTGAACATCCCCATCGCCGGGCTTGCCAAGGATGGCAAACACCGCACTTCCGAACTGCTGTACGGTTTCCCTCCCCAGACCATCGGATTGAAACAGAACACCCCCCTCTTCCGATTGCTGACGCAGATTCAAGATGAAGTGCACCGCTTCGCCATTACCTTCCACCGCGACAAGCGCAGCAAACGGCAGATTGCCTCCGCACTGGACGAGATAAAAGGCATCGGTGAAAAGACGAAAAGTGCGTTGCTCAAGGAGTTCAAAAGCGTGAAGCGTATCCGCGAAGCATCTGCCGAGGAGCTTGCCACCGTGGTGGGAGAAGCGAAAGCCAAAATCATCCAGACCTATTTCTCAGAGAAATAATGACTGATAAATCAGCCTGCAAAGCCATGCACACAACGAATTAATTCGTAACTTTGTTCCCTCAAAAAGACAAGAATAACATGAGAGTAGTGATACAACGTGCCGGATACGCTTCCGTCACCATCAACGGAACCTGCAAAGCCTCCATTGGAAAAGGCCTCATGATACTCGTAGGCATCGAAGAATCCGATGGAAAAGAAGATATTGACTGGCTTTGCAAGAAGATAGTCAACCTGCGCATTTTCGACGACGAAAACGGCGTGATGAACAAATCCATTCTTGAGGCAGGCGGCGAAATACTGGTTATCAGCCAGTTCACCCTACATGCCTCCACCAAGAAAGGCAACCGCCCTTCCTACATACGGGCAGCACGACCGGAAATATCCGTCCCGCTGTACGAACAATTCTGCCGGGAAATGAGTTTAGCATTAGGTAAAGAAATAGGTACCGGCGAATTTGGCGCCGATATGAAAGTAGAACTGATGAACGATGGTCCCGTAACCATCTGTATGGATACAAAAAACAAGGAATAATGACGTTAGAAGAAGCACAGAAACAAGTGGATTCCTGGATAAAGGAATACGGAGTACGCTATTTCAGCGAACTCACCAACATGGCCATACTGACCGAAGAAGTGGGCGAAATGGCCCGCGTCATGGCCCGCAAGTACGGAGACCAGTCCTTCAAAGAAGGAGAAAAAGACAACCTCGACGATGAAATGGCAGATATTCTCTGGGTACTTCTCTGTATTGCAAACCAGACCGGAGTGAACCTGACAGAGGCTTTCCGCCGTAACTTCGAGAAGAAAACCAGACGTGACCAGACAAGACATATCAATAATCCTAAATTGAAAGACCATGGAGAAGAATGAGCCTACCCAGAGTAAGTATGACGCCGCCCTGGCAAAGTACAACACCCAACTGGATGATGCAGAAATAGCTGCACAAGTTGCCAGAATCATTGCAGAGAAAGTACCGGCAAACAATACACCGGAGGTAAAGAAATTCCTGTTCAACTGCATTGACCTTACCACCCTGAAGAGTGAAGACAGCGATGAAAGCGTCATGAAATTCACCCAGAAAGTGAATAAATTCGACGAAGAGTTCCCCGACCTGAAGAATGTGGCAGCCATCTGTGTATACCCCAATTTTGCAGAAGTCGTAAAAGATACGCTGGAAGTGGAGGATGTAAAAATAGCTTGTGTATCAGCAGGTTTCCCCTCCTCCCAGACTTTCATTGAAGTGAAAGTGGCAGAAACTGCCATGGCACTGATGGAAGGCGCCGATGAAATAGACATCGTTATTTCGGTGGGCAAGTTCCTGGCTGGAGACTATGAAAGCATGTGCGAGGAGATACAAGAACTCAAAGCAACCTGTAAAGAGCACCACATGAAGGTAATCCTCGAAACCGGAGCTTTGAAGACGGCTTCGAACATCAAAAAAGCATCCATCCTTTCCATGTATTCGGGTGCCGATTTCATCAAGACTTCCACCGGCAAGCAACAGCCTGCCGCCACACCGGAGGCCGCTCTGGTTATGTGCCAGGCCATCAAGGAATATCACGAGCTGACGGGTATCAAGGTAGGCTTTAAGCCCGCAGGAGGAATCAACTGCGTGAACGACGCACTGATTTACTACACCATCGTCAAGGAAGTGCTCGGCGAAGAATGGCTGAACAACGAACTGTTCCGCTTGGGAACCAGCCGTCTTGCTAACCTGCTGCTTTCGGAAATCAAGGGCGAGGAAATGAAATTCTTTTAAGAGGAAGTTGCATTTACCTATAAATAAAGCCTGATGGAATGGATTCCATCAGGCTTTTTCATATTATCAACCGGAAATAGTTCCGTTATTTTTCCCGTTCCACCACATAGTCCAGATACCCGGTAAGCGCTGCTTTTACCTCCGTATCGGGCAAAGAAGCCAGCAAAGAAAGGGCCTTTCTCTTATAATCATGCATCACTTGCGAAGCATACTCTATGCCACCATGCTGCTTGGTAAACTCGATTAAATGGGCTATTTCACTAGGCGTTGCCTCTCCGTTCTTTATCTTCACGGCAATCTCTTCCGCTGTTTTATCCTTCACGGTATTGAGTACATGGAGCACGGGCAGGGTCAACTTCCCTTCCACCATATCATTTCCGGTAGGTTTGCCTATCTCCTTGCTCTCGGAGTAATCGAAAATATCATCCTTTATCTGAAAACAAAGCCCGATATATTCACCGAACAGACGCGCAGATTCCGCCATTTCATCGCTGGCTCCCACCGAGAGCGCGCCCGCCTTCGTACAAGCAGCAAAGAGCACGGCCGTCTTCTTGCGGATGACGTCGAAATACACTTCCTCAGAAAAATGAAGATTACTGACGTTGGAAAGCTGCAGAAGTTCACCATCTGCCAAATCCTGCCCCAGGCAGGAGACAATGTCAATGATGTCATGATTACGGGTCATGCCCACTTGCACCAACGCTGTCGCAAGCAGATAATCGCCTGCCAGCACGGCTACCTTATTATTGAAAATGGCATTAACGGAGAGTTGTCCACGGCGTTCAGTACTTTCATCCACTACATCATCGTGTACAAGGCTTGCATTATGGAGAAGTTCCAGTGCAACCGCAGCATGCAGGGTTGCAGGACATACTTTACCGAAAAGCTTCGCAGCCAGAAGCACCAGAATGGGGCGCATCATCTTCCCGTTCTTCTGCCGGATATGCGCAATCACGCTGTTCAGCAAAAGGTTGGAACTGGAAAGGGTACTTTCAAAAAGTTTCTTGAAGTCCTCCAGTTCCTCAGAAATCGGAGATTTTATCAATGATGAGTTGTCCATGCATCGCTATTTGCCTACAAAAATAGTAATAAAACGGTTAATACGGTATTTTTTTGTACTTTTACCATGAAAAAAAGGATTAAATGTATGAATTCAATCGATAAACTGTTTTTGCTCGATGCCTACGCACTGATATATCGGGCCTATTACGCGTTCATCAAGAACCCGAGAACCAACTCAAAAGGATTCAACACCTCGGCCATTCTGGGCTTTGTAAACACCCTGGAAGAAGTGCTTAAAAAAGAGAATCCCACACACATAGGAGTAGCCTTCGACCCGTCAGGCCCTACCTTCCGCCACGAGGCCTACGAGCAATACAAGGCACAGCGCGAGGAGACACCCGAGACCATCCGCCTTTCCGTACCTATTATAAAGGATATCATCCGCGCCTACCGCATCCCCATCCTTGAGGTGGCCGGCTATGAAGCGGACGACGTGATAGGCACGCTTGCCACCGAAGCAGGGCGGCAGGGCATCACCACCTATATGATGACACCCGACAAGGACTACGGCCAGCTGGTATCGGACCGCATCTTTATGTACCGCCCCAAGCACACCGGCGGATTCGAAGTGATGGGTACCGAAGAAGTAAAAGCCAAATTCAACATACAAACCACCGAGCAAGTCATCGATATGCTGGGACTGATGGGCGATGCTTCCGACAACATCCCCGGCTGTCCAGGTGTGGGCGAGAAAACCGCACAGAAGCTGATTGCCGAATTCGGCAGCATCGAGAACCTGCTGGAACACACCGACCAACTGAAAGGCGCACTGAAAACGAAGGTGGAGACAAACCGGGAGATGATTACCTTCTCCAAATTCCTTGCTACCATCAAAACAGATGTCCCCATCCGGCTCGATATGAATTCGCTCGTCCGGGAAGAACCGAACGAAGAAGAACTCCGCAAGATTTTCGAAGAGTTGGAATTCCGCACACTCATCGACCGGATACTCAAAAAAGGAAACGGCAACTCTTCCTCCCCCACCCCAACCTCTCCGACACCCGACCTCTTTGCCGGCACTCTGTTTGCCCAGCCGCAAACCTCCAATCCCGAAAACAGCGCCCCCGTTCAAGGCGATTTGTTTGCAAATTTTGCGGGCGAGGGGACGGGAGCTTCTGAAAATTCAAATCTGAAGCGGTTAGAAATGCTCGATGTAGACTATCAACTCATTGATACAGAAGAGAAAAGAAAGGGAATTATTCAAAAGTTGCTTACAAGCGAAATTCTCTCAATAGATACAGAGACTACCGGAACCGAGCCAATGGATGCCGAACTCGTGGGAATGAGCTTCAGTGACGCCGAAAATCGGGCATACTACGTACCCGTACCTGCTGAACGAGAGGAAGCCTTAAAAATTGTAAACGAGTTCCGCCCCCTCTTCGAAAACGAGAAATCCATGAAGGTGGGACAAAATATCAAGTACGATATGATTATCCTCCAGAATTACGGAGTCCGGGTGAAAGGCAAGCTTTTCGACACCATGCTCGCCCATTACGTGCTTCAACCCGAACTGCGACACAACATGGACTATCTGGCGGAAATCTACCTGCACTACCAGACCATCCACATCGATGAGCTGATTGGAGCGCGAGGCAAAAACCAAAAGAACATGCGCGACCTTCCACCCGAAGATGTCTACCGTTATGCCTGCGAGGATGCGGACGTCACCCTCAAACTGAAAAACGTGCTGGAAAAGGAACTGAAGGAGCAAGGTGCCGAACATCTGTTCTACGAAATAGAGATGCCGCTCGTCCCCGTACTTGTCAATATAGAGAGCAACGGAGTGCTGCTCGATACGGAAGCATTGAAGCAGTCGTCCCAGCACTTCACTGTCCGCCTGCAGGAGATTGAAAAGGAAATCTACGAGATGGCTGGCGAGACATTCAATATCAGCTCCGCCAAGCAGGTAGGCGAAGTGCTGTTCGACAAGCTGAAAATCGTGGAGAAAGCGAAAAAGACCAAAACCGGACAATACGTCACCTCCGAAGAGGTGCTGCAAAGCTACCGCAGCAAGCACGACATCATCGGGAAGATACTGGAATACCGCGGACTGAAGAAACTGCTGAGCACCTATATAGATGCCCTGCCCCAGCTCATCAACCCACGTACGGGCCGCATACACACCTCCTTCAACCAGGCGGTAACCGCTACCGGACGCCTCAGCTCCAGCAATCCCAACCTGCAGAACATCCCCATCCGCGACGAAGACGGAAAGGAAATCCGCAAGGCGTTCATCCCCGACACCGACTGCGAGTTCTTCTCTGCCGACTACTCGCAGATAGAGCTGCGCATCATGGCACACCTCAGCGAAGATAAGAACATGATAGACGCCTTCCTCAGCGGACACGACATCCACGCCGCTACCGCTGCCAAGATATATAAGATAGATATAAACGACGTAACCGCCGACATGCGCCGCAAGGCAAAAACGGCAAACTTCGGCATCATCTACGGCATCTCCGTCTTCGGGCTTGCCGAACGCATGGGCGTTTCCCGCCAGGAAGCCAAAGAGCTGATAGACGGCTACTTTGAAACCTACCCACAAGTGAAGGAGTATATGGACAAAAGCATCCAAGTGGCACGCGAGAACGGCTATGTGGAAACCATCTTCCACCGCAAGCGCTTCTTGCCGGACATCAACTCAAGAAACGGGGTGGTACGGGGCTATGCCGAACGGAATGCCATCAACGCTCCCATCCAGGGAAGTGCCGCCGACATCATAAAAGTAGCCATGGCACACATCTATCAGCGCTTCCAAGCTTACAATCTGAAAGCAAAGATGATTTTACAGGTCCATGACGAACTAAATTTCAGCGTTCCAGAGGCAGAAAAAGAGCTTGTACAGAAAATCGTAATCGAAGAGATGGAGCAGGCATATCGCATGTACGTACCCCTGAAAGCCGATTGTGGGTGGGGAAACAACTGGTTGCAGGCACACTAAACAGCCCAATAACTTTATTTAACTTACAATCAGAAAGCAACAGAAGCAATCCTTTCCAAATACAGTTTGCTCATCAGAATATCCGGCAACCTCGCTGCCGGATATTTTTTATTCACCAATCTTGCCAAAAGGAAAGCATACCGGAACCCTCACTACTGACATATTGATAAAATTTAATCCGATATTTATATTTATGTCAATTTAATACGTACCTTTGCAGCGAAATCAATGACATATTGATAGAAAATAGAAAGTTAAACTAAAAAAGACATAAAACCATGAAAGCAAAAGTATCTTTAAAAACAGTGATTGTTTCAGCACTTCTCTTAGTTTGCGGATTAAATGCCTCAGCCGACAATAAGAGCAACCTCATTTACAATTCGGAAGAAGTAAATGGCATGAAGGTGGCAGAGACCGTATACAAGATGGACGGAAACACGCTTGCCAACTATATGAAGTACAATTATAAGTACGACGACCAGAACCGCATGACGGAAAGCGAAGCCCTGAAATGGAACAGCACCAAGAATACATGGGGCAAGGACATGTGCATCCGCTATGCATACCAAGGCAAGACGATGACTACCACATACTACAAATGGAACAACAAGAAAGGCGAATACATACTGGTTCCCGAGATGACAGTAATCATGGACAACCCTAACATGTAATTGACAAACTCTCTCTTAAAGTAAGAAATCTTATTCCTAACAACAATAACCGAAACCTTTCATAAAAGAGCCGGAATGATTCGCACATTCCGGCTCTTTTATTATATCTTCGCCTCCTAAAAAGGAATGCCACATGATACCCGAGACCCTCATTACCTATATCGAGACAGCAATCATTCCCCGGTACAAGGAGTTTGATAAGGCACACAACCTCTCACACGTCCGCACCGTCATCGAAGAAAGCCTTGCCCTCGCCCGGCAATATCCCGAAGCGGACGAACGCCTGGCATACGTCATTGCCGCCTACCATGACACGGGACTGTGCCGCGACCGCGCCACCCACCACCTTGTCTCCGGCGAGATACTGATGGCGGACTCCACCCTGCGGCAATGGTTCTCCGACACGGAAATCCTCCTCATGAAAGAAGCCGTAGAGGACCACCGGGCCTCCACAGACCACGAACCTCGTAGCATCTACGGCAAGATTGTTGCCGAAGCGGACCGTATCATCGACCCGGACATCACCCTGCGCCGCACCGTCCAATACGGCTTGAAACAGAATCCTGCCGCCGACAAGGAGTGGCACTACCAGCGATTCCATCAGCATCTCATGGCAAAATATGCACCCGGCGGTTATCTGAAGCTTTGGTTTCCCGAGGGGAAGAATGCGGAACAGCTGAAGAAGCTCCAAGCCATTATCGCAGACGAAGGACGACTGCGGCAAGTTTTCAACCGAATATTCGAGGAGGAAAAGCAATAGCGGTATCAATGAAGCATATACCCCATTTCATTTCCGACTATGGAAACGGTTTGTTTCCTATAATGGAACAGAGTGTTCTCTATAAGGAAACAAAGTGTTTCCTATAACGGAACAAATCGTTTTATCCCGTCGAAACAAGTCGTTTCATACAAGAGAAACAATCTGTTCCGACGGGGTGTAACAAAGTGTTCTGTACTGTGAACTAATACAATAGCTCTATTTAGAAGGTCTCACAAGATAAGTATCCGCCTCCATAAGTATAAAGACTTATGGGCGTGGCAACATGAGGAAATCATAAAACTCACAGATGGACTGGCCTTCGGTCTCTGATTCGAAGACAAAGAAGAGCGGCTGCTTTCCCTTATGCAGCTTTGCCGGAATAGAGAGCGGAGCATAAAACTCCCTGCAAGTGCTGCCAGCCTTCACATCCACAAGTCCTATCTCTACACCACCTTTTGTTGTCCAAGGGCTACCCAGCATGATGCGGATGCGTCCGTCGGTATCTTCAGCCTTCAACCTTAACTGCATCTGCAAAGGCTTATCTTGCGGAACGGCATTCATATTCAAGTATTTATATCCTACAATCGACCCGCTTGTATTATTCACCACCGGAGCGAACGGGATTTTGTGGTTGTTATCGCCGGCATAGGGATTATTATCCCGGTACACAGGCCGGATGTAAGACCCCGTGTAAACATAATGGGGATAAACCTCTTTGATACCTCCGGGATTGGTGTGCCAACAAGCCAGTCCGGCCGAGATGCGTTGCATAGGATTGAGCCCTTCAAGAAGGAAACCCTCAGAGTTGAATTCCCCGCGTGAAATCACAACTTTCCCGCCTTTTCCTTTTTCCACCTTTACATCAATGGCCGACACCATAGCCTGGCGTGCATAGCAATCAGTACCTATCTGGCGATGATAGAACACGTACCATTGCTTGCCTATCTTACAGATACTGCCATGCGTATTTCCACCGGGCATGGCAGAAGCTATCACATTGCCTTTTTCATCATATTCGCGCGCCCGCGCATCGATGATTGTTCCGCCATAGGTCCAGGGGCCCAAAGGATGCTCGCTGTAGGCATAGGCCAACGTATAATTGCTGGCGTTTGGCAAGCCATCTTCACCCTCAGCGGTAGTACGGCTATAGATAAACACATACTTATCCTCAATCTTGCGGATGGAGGATGCCTCAAAGAAGCGGAATATACCTTCCTGCCGATAGCCTGAAATCATGTTCTCCACCACTTCGGTACCCGGCTTTACCGTGCACATGGTAGCAGGGTCCAACTCCGCGCCATGCGAAATGCCAAATCCCCAATAACCATACACACGTCCATCATCATCGACAAACACTGCGGGGTCGAATCCCAAACAACCGAAAGTCTCGCGAGGACGCTCCTTATGCCAGTTGCATACCGTAAACGGGCCATCGGGACGGTCGCTTTTGGCAATCATGGAATTGCGTCCGCCACCTTGATTGTTCGGAAAAAGGTAATAAGTTTTCTTACCATCGGCATCGGTAGTTACTGTCACGTCAGGAGCAAAAAGCACGTCGTCGGTTCCATCAGCATTCAGTTTATACAGTTCGGGCGACTCATTGACTTTAAATATCACGCCGTCATATCTCCAACGGGTCAAGTCTTCTACGGGTGCCGACCACACCACTTGGTCACGTCCGCAATACATCCACTTGAGATTATCGTGCGAACCATAAATATAAAGACGGTACTTGCCGGGACAGTCAGGATCCTCAAACACATAGGGCTCACCATCAGGAATAAATTCCCAAAGCGGCAGATAAGGATTCTGTGCAGATAATGTAAAAGACAGACCGATGAGACAAGAGAAAATCATCAGAATTTTTCTTACTTTGTTTTTCATAATCGCATTGATTTATAGAATGATACTTAAATTTATAATTGCGACAAAACTATCAATTTATCATTTTACTCTCGTGCTTTTAATGCAAATTAACACACCCACTTTCCCCGGTAAGTACTATCTTTGCTTAAAAAAGTGAAGATAGGCCGCACCTCAGCATAAAAAATGAACGCGTTCATTTCATTCTGCCTTCGGTTTGCACTATCTTTGCATCCAATTAACTGAACAATAACTAAAAAACGAGATAACACTATGGCATTAAAAGCTGGTATCGTGGGCCTTCCCAACGTAGGAAAATCCACTCTTTTCAACTGCTTGAGCAGCGCAAAGGCACAAGCGGCAAACTTCCCGTTCTGTACAATCGACGCCCAAATGGGGCAAGTGTCCGTACCCGACGAACGACTGACGAAGCTCGCCGAGCTGGTTCACCCGGGGCGTATCGTACCCGCCGTGTGCGACATCGTAGACATTGCCGGACTGGTGAAGGGCGCCAGCAAAGGTGAAGGACTCGGCAACCAATTCCTGGGCAACATCCGCGAGTGTGACGCCATCATCCACGTGCTGCGCTGCTTCGACAATGGCAACATCGTCCACGTGGACGGCTCGGTGAACCCCGTACGCGACAAGGAAATCATCGACACAGAGCTGCAACTGAAAGACCTCGAAACCGTGGAAAACCGCATCAAGCGCGTAGAGAAAATAGCCAAGGTGGGTGGCGACAAGGCGGCAAAGATAGAGTACGAACTCCTGCTCCGCTACAAGGATGCCTTGGAACAAGGGCAAAGCGCCCGCACCGTCATCCCGCAGAACGACGACGAGGAACAATGTGCCAAGCAGATGTTCCTGCTCACCACCAAACCCGTGCTGTACGTCTGCAACGTGGATGATGTCAGCGCCGCCGGCGGCAATCAGTACGTAGAACAGGTGCGCGAAGCCATCAAGGGCGAGGATGCGGAACTCATCATCATCTCCGCACAGACCGAAGCCGATATTGCCGAACTGGAGACATACGAGGAAAAACAGATGTTCCTCGAAGACCTGGGACTGAAAGAAAGCGGTTGTAACCGCTTGATTAAAGCTATCTACAGCCTGCTGAATCTCGAAACCTTCATCACTGCCGGAGAGATGGAAGTAAAGGCATGGACCTATCGCAAGGGATGGAAAGCGCCGCAATGCGCCGGCGTTATCCATACGGATTTCGAGAAAGGGTTTATCCGGGCAGAGGTCATCAAGTATGAGGATTATATCAAGTATGGCAGCGAAGCAGCCGTGCGCGAAGCCGGAAAGTTGGGTGTGGAAGGCAAGGAGTATGTGGTGCAGGATGGGGACATCATGCACTTCAGGTTCAATGTGTAATGATATTCATTCCAGATGGCAATGTACTTTCTTTGTACATTGCCATTTTCTAATAAACTCCATACAATAACAATACTGTGAAACAGATTATCTTCCTTTTATTCTTATTGTCCTGTACTGCCGTTTATGCACAACAGCAAGACTCAGTAACCATTCACGGACGGGTGACTGATTACAACGGACAGCCGATAGACAGTGCCAGCATCTGGTGGCAAAACCCGCAGTTCAATGACATCATAGAAGCCATAACCGACAAAGACGGGCATTACACGGCCCGTATACCCAAAGGGAAATATCAAAGTGCAGCCTCTATTTATCTGCCCTCCTATGCACACATTGCCATGAAAAGCGGGCTGCCCGAGACTGAACACCGCCTGGAATTCTGGGCCTGGGATTTCATCGCCGACCGCGACACTACACTCGACATACGTTATCATCGTATGGAAGCTTATGGCCTGCGTGCTTTCCGCATCCCCGGAGCCATGCCTACTTATCAGATATACGTCCGTCCCATGAGCTTGACACGTACCTACCAATGGATGAAAGAAACAAAGCCCGAGTCATTGGTACACGGTGAAAACCTGAGTGACATTGAGCAACAAGAACAAAACGAAGAAGCCAAAGAATGCCAGATGGCTCCCCGCCCCGGGCAACTGAAAGTCACCGTCTGGATAGACGGCGAGAAAGTCCCCGTGCTGATGAAGCAGGAAATAAAAGAATATTTCGACAGCAACGAATATGGCAACGCCTATCTATTGACAGTAGACATGCCCAAGCATCCCAGAAAAGACCTTCCCTACCGTATCTTCAAAGTAGAGCTGGAAGACATGGAGAACGGTGACCGGGGCGAAGGGCTTTACTATATGGAAAAGGAAAACTACGTTCAATAAACCATACACAACAAATGGCAAACAGTAATCTGAAATACCTCATAGCAGGTACCGGCGGCGTAGGCGGAAGCATCGCCGCCTTTCTTTCATTATCCGGCAAAGACGTCACTTGCATTGCACGCGGCGAACACCTTGCCGCCATACGCGGGAACGGTCTGCAACTGCACTCCGATTTGAAAGGTGAACATTGTCTGAAAGTGGCGACATTTACCGCAGAAGAATTCCAAGGCAAAGCGGATGTTATCTTCGTCTGCGTCAAAGGTTATTCCGTAGACTCCATTACGGAACTCATCAAACGTGCCTCACACGAGCATACAGTGGTAATCCCCATCCTGAATGTTTACGGAACCGGTCCCCGTATCCAACGGTTGGTCCCCGGCGTCACAGTGCTCGACGGCTGCATCTACATCGTAGGATTCGTATCCGGACGGGGAGAAATCACGCAGATGGGAAAGATTTTCCGGCTCGTCTACGGAGCACACCGCGGCACGATTGTTTCCCGTGAAACATTGGAAGCCGTGCAACGCGATTTGCAGGAAAGCGGCATCAAAGCCGAAATCTCCGACGACATCAACCGGGACACATTCGTCAAGTGGTCCTTCATTTCTGCTATGGCCGTCACCGGAGCCTATTACGACGTACCTATGGGCGAAGTCCAGAAACCGGGCAAAGTGCGCGACACCTTTATCGGACTGTCACAAGAGAGTGCAGCTTTGGGCAGGAAGTTGGGTATAGAATTTAAGGAAGACATCGTGCAGTATAACCTCAAAGTAATAGACAAACTCGCCCCCGAAAGTACCGCCTCCATGCAGAAAGATATGGCCAAAGGGCATCAGAGCGAAGTACAAGGCTTGTTGTTCGACATGATTACGGCTGCAGAGGCACAAGGGATTGAGGTGCCGACGTATAGGATGGTGGCGGAGAAATTCAAATAAACTGCCACAATGAACTGCCAAACGAGATAATTTCATACCTTTGTCCCGAACAACCCCGTAATTCAGTAATTTAATTCTTCATAAATATGCTATCACTACTCACCATCAACTGGAACCCCGACCCCGAACTATTCAACTTCTTCGGCATATCCATCCGCTACTACGGTTTGTTATGGATTATCGGCCTCGCTTTTGCCTACCTTATCGTGCAACACCAGTACCGCGACCGCAAAATAGACGAAAAGAAATTCGAACCTCTTTTCTTCTATTGCTTCTTCGGCATACTGATAGGCGCACGACTGGGCCACTGCATATTTTACGACTGGGCCTACTACCAAGACCACTTCGTTGAAATGATTCTCCCCATCAAGCAGACCGCCGCAGGATGGAAAATGACGGGTTACACCGGCCTTGCCAGCCACGGCGGCACGCTGGGCCTGATTATCGCCCTCTGGATGTACTGCCGCAAGACGAAGATGCACTACATGGACGTGCTCGACATGATAGCCGTTGCCACTCCCATCACCGCCTGCTGCATCCGCCTTGCCAACCTGATGAATTCCGAAATCATCGGCAAACCGACCGACGTGCCCTGGGCATTCATCTTCGAACGAGAAGACATGTTGCCCCGCCATCCGGCACAGCTCTACGAAGCCATCGCCTACTTCATTTTCTTCTTGGGAATGGTCTGGCTATACAAACGCGGGCAGAAGAAACAAGAGAGCAAACTTGAAACAGATTTCAGCACCACCAAGCGGAAATCAACCACCTTGCAGGCCGAAGCCTCCCTGCCCTATCACCGCGGTTTCTTCTTCGGACTCTGCCTGACGGAGATTTTCACCTTCCGTTTCTTCATCGAGTTCCTGAAAGAAAACCAGGTGAACTTTGAGGACAACATGACGCTGAACATGGGCCAGTGGCTCAGTATCCCGTTTGTGATTATCGGGGTGTATTTCATGTGTTTCTACGGGAAGAAGAAATGAAACACGGCCCCTTCTTCTATGCGCTCTACACCGGAGTGGCATGCATCATTATCATGGTGCTGCTACAGCCCTTCGGCATAGACCGGGTGGAGCACTACAAGTACCCCATCATCGTGGGCTATGCCGTATTGTCTGCCATCACCTATCTGCTGGCGAGCTTGCTGACAACCTACGCGCTGCGAATGCCGCGACGGGAAGAATGGGACTTCAAACGCAACATTGCCGTCGGACTGCTTATCTGCCCCATTATGGGAGCTTTCATCTGTTGCTATTCTGCATGGGCCTACGCCGGAGACATCCGGCAAGGCTGGTTTTATCCCGACGGACGTTTCACGCTGAAAGCGTTCTGGATAAACAGCGGATATACACTCATCATCTCTTTCTTCCTCACTTTGTTCAGCTACTATATGGAACACAGCCGCCAGCTTGCCAAGCGCCTGCAGGAGGTAATGGAGCTGAACGAGGCACTGGCCAAGGAAAAGAAGAAACAGAACCTGCAGATGCCGGAAGAAGCCTCCTCCGAAGCCTGCAGAATTTCCGGTAACCCCACTGCTTCCGGTTCCGCGGAAAGCGCCGCTTCCCCCGAACACATTAAAACAGCCGACAGCCCTCTGCATTTGGAAGGCAACAGCCGGGAGACAGTGGAACTGAAATCGCCTGCCGAACTACTCTTCGTGGAGTCGGACGGGAACTATGCCCTCGTGCACTATCTATATGAGGGAAAAGAAGTACACAAAGCCTTGCGCTGCACCCTGAAGCAGATGGAAGAACAACTGCAAGGAGTGCAAGGCATCATGCGCTGCCACCGAGCCTACATTGTGAATATAGCCCACGTAGAGCATGTATCGGGTAACGGACAAGGTTATCGGCTGACCCTGAAAGCCACCAAAGAGCAAGTCCCCGTATCGCGCCAATACGCCGCAGCCATCTACCGGAGCATCCGTATTTAAGTCCGTTCATCCCTCCATTCGTCCCAAACAGCCGTCACACATCACTTTCAGCCGTCGTCTGTCCCACATTCTTGCCCCTACCGGGATTCATCCATAGCTTTGCCAACGGATTTCAAAACGAAAAACTAAAAAGCAAAGTTATATGAACAGAAGAAGTCGTAGTGCAAGCCTCTCCCTGCCTCCGGCGCGGCGACCGGAACATCTATTTCCCTACCGCACAGCAGAAGCAACTTTCCACCAACGCACTGGGACTGTTGGAGAAAATGCAGCTCAACGGCCTGCAAGTGAACAGTCTATTCAACACCGTAGAAGTATCGGGTGGCGGCACTCCCGTCTTCTGCATCAACGGCCGTCCTGTGGAACTGAAGGACATCCTTGCCCTGAAACCCGATGAAGTGGCGCGTGTGGAGCACAACGACAATCCCGGCGCACGCTTCAAGGATGCAGCCGTCGTCATCAACTACAAGCTGAAACAGAGCGTGCAGGGAGGCGGATTCATGGCAGACCTGATGGAGGCCGTGAACACAGTATATGGCGTGAACCGCGTTTCCGGGAAATACAACCACAAGGCATCGGAGTGGAGCGTGAACTACGACATGCAACATGCCGCTTTCAAAGAGTTCTACAACGAGAACCGCGAAGAATACCTCTTCGACGACAACCGCCACATGCTGCAGCAAGAAGAAGGAATCCCCGGCCGCCTGCGCTATAACCACCACTGGCTCACCCTGAACTATAACTACCTGAAAGCGGACAACCGGATGCTGAACGTAGCCCTGCGCGGCAAATACCTCAACACGCCCAAGTCCGAACTGGACAGCCGCCTCTGCAACCCCGAACTCTCCGCTTCCCCTCTGGAGTTGCTCAACCACAGCCGCGACCACTCCGCCACCACTGCCCTCGACCTCTACTACCAGCACAACCTGCCCCACCGACAGACGCTCATCCTCGACCTCACCGGCAGCTACACCGACACCGACAGCCGCCTGGACTATCTGATAAGCCAAGACAATGCCTCTTCTCCCCTGAGCCACCTCAGTAACAATGTGGACGGCAAGAAGTATGCCCTCATTGCCGAAGCCCTCTACGAGAAGTCCGTCTCCCCCACCGACACGTGGAGCATCGGCCTGAAGCAGACCTACGGCTACGCCAACAACCGCTACTTCGGCACTGAGAACACGAAGAACCGCCTGCACAACTCAGAACTCTACCTCTACACCGAATGGAACCGCAAGATGGAAAAATGGAACCTGTCCGTAGGTATGGGCGGCAGCTACCTCCGGGCAAGCCAGGAAGAGCAGTCTTACCATCGCCTGCTGCTGCGCCCCATCCTCCGTGCCGGATTCACCCCCTCGGACTGCTTCACCATCCGATACCGGGGCAGCGTGGAGAGCATCGCCCCCACCCTGGCCGAGCTGAGCTGCGTGGAGCAGCAACTGGACTACTACCAGCTGCGCCGCGGCAATGCTCTGCTCACCCCCTCCACCGAATACCGCAACCGGCTGACCCTGGACTACCACCGCACCGACTGGAGCACCGCCCTCAACCTCAGCTTCCACTACCGCAACAACCCCATCATGGAGCAGACCCGGCAGGAGCAGAACCTCTTTGTACGCGAGATGGCCAACCAGGACAGCTGGCAGAAATGGAACGCCGAATACGAATTCCGCTACCAGCTGATGCACGGACTGATTTCGCTGCGTGCCGCCCTCGGCATGGAATACTTTGACAGCCGCGCCGCCGACTACCACCACACGCACTGCAACCTCTACGCCGTGGTCAACGCCCAAGCTGCCTACAAGTGCATGGCTCTCACCTTCAACCTGCGCACCCACCGTCCCACCCTCTACGGCGAAACGCTGGCCTTGGGCGAAGACCTGCACGACATCGCTCTGACCTACTTCAAGAAGCGTTTCAGCCTTACCCTTGCCATGAACAATCCCTTCATGGACAACTACCGCATAGGCAGCGAAAACTGGAACCGCCGGGCCGGGAATACCAGCTACCAATACGTCAACGAAACCTCGCGTATGCTGCTGGTGAAAGTGACCTACGGCATGGACTTCGGACGAAAACGCAAGACTGCCGCCAAGCGCATACAGAACGAAGATACGGACACCGGCATCCTTAAAGGAAACAAATAGAAGCAAAATAAACATTTCAGCCCCACATAAGCAACATACCTGCCCCTTTCATCTGTGTGGATTTCTCTACTTTTACGGCATCGAAACAGTAACCGTAAATCATATATTTATCATGAAAGAGAGACAACTGATGAAAGGGGCAGCTTTTATGCTGCTGGCAGCAACTGCCACCCTGCCTGCGCATGCCCAACTGAAAACAAATGCCGGCGTGCAATACCTGCTTTCCCAGTCGAAAGACATGAGCCAGGATTTTCTGGACCTCAGCAACACCTATTTCTTCGCCGACAGCCTGGTATCGTTCGACACCTCCACCGGTAAAGGGACTGTCCAGTGGAAACGCCAGCAACTGATGCCCCGCCAGGCATTCAATGCAAACACCTACCTGCACCAGCCCCTCCAGTCGCTGGACTTCCCGGAGACCGCCTACGACAATAACCCGCAACTGACGTTCACCGTCGAGCCGGTCAGCGAACGTACCCTCCGCATCCGTATGCTCACCTCGCCCATCGTGCCGAAAGAAGATGCTGACGACCCCATGCTCATAGGAAAGCCCGCCGACGGACGCTCCTTCTGGAAAGCCGAGAAGACGGACAAAGGTACGCTGTACACCTCCCGATACGGCAGCCTGCTCATCCAGAACTATCCCTGGCGTCTGGTACTGAAAGACGCCGACGGACGCCTGCTGACACAGACCCGTTGCTGGAGCGACAACGACTCTACGCAGGTCAAGGTACCTCCATTCAGCTTCATCAAGCGCGGCTCGGACAACTCACGCAGCATCAATCCCGTATTCAGCCTCGCGCCGAACGAGAAAATCTACGGTTGCGGCGAGTCCGCCACCGCACTGAACAAGGCCGGGCAGAAGGTCAACCTCTTTGTCACCGACCCGCAGGGCCCCGAAACCCCGGACATGTACAAGCCCATCCCCTTCTTCTTCAGCAACCGTGGCTACGGCATGTTCATGCACACTTCCGCCCCCGTGACCTGCGACTTCGGCTGTTCCTACATCGGAGCCACCAAACTCTTCATGGCAGACGAAGCGATGGACATCTTCATCTTCCTAGGTTCGCCGAAGGAGATGCTGAGCGAATACACCGCACTGGTAGGACGGCCCGAAATGCCCCCCTTGTGGAGCTTCGGCACCTGGATGAGCCGCATCACCTACTTCAGCGAAGCAGAGGGCCGCGACGTAGCCCGGAAACTGCGTGAGAACAAGATACCGAGCGATGTCATCCACTTCGATACCGGCTGGTTCAGCGTGGACTGGCAATGCGACTACGCCTTTGCCGCCGACCGCTTCGACAATCCCCGGCAGATGCTCACCGACCTGAGGTCACAAGGTTTCCGCACCTGCCTCTGGCAACTTCCCTACTTCACTCCGAAAAACAAGTTCTTCCCTGAGTTGGTAGAACGCGGTCTGTACGTGCGCAACGGCAAGGGACAGCTCCCCTACGAGGACGTGGTGCTGGACTTCACCAACCCCGAAACCGTGCAGTGGTATCAAAAGAAGCTCGGCAACCTGATTGAAATGGGTGTAGGCGCCATCAAAGTAGACTTCGGCGAAGGTGCCCCACTGGATGCCATCTATGCCAACGGCCGTAGCGGACTATACGAACACAACCTCTATCCCCTGCGCTACAACAAGACCGTGGCCGAGGTAATCAAGAAGATACACGGCGAAAACATTATCTGGGCACGTTCCGCATGGGCAGGCTCACAACGCTACCCGCTGCACTGGGGCGGTGACGCCGCCACTACCGAAACCGGTTTCGAGGGAACCATCCGCAGCGGCCTCTCCATCGGACTGAGCGGATTCTGCTTCTGGAGCAATGACATAGGCGGCTTCGTGACCCAAAGCCCCGAAAGCCTCTACCGCCGCTGGCTGCCCTTCGGCTTCCTCACCAGCCACAGCCGCGTGCACGGAGCACCTCCCACCGAGCCGTGGTACTACGGGAAAGAGTTCACAGACTATTTCCGCCGTTGTGCCGAACTGAAGTACAAACTGATGCCCTACGTATATGCACAATCCAAAGAGTGCACCGAAAACGGCTGGCCGATGCTCCGCGCCCTGCTGCTGGAGTATCCCGACGACCCGGGTGCATGGCTGGTAGAGGACGAGTACATGTTCGGTTCCAATCTCCTCGTGGCACCCATGCTCGAAGAGGGCAGCGGACGGGATGTCTACCTCCCCGGACGGCAGAAATGGATAGACTACCAGACCGGAAAGGTGTATGCTCCGGGATGGAACCATATCGAGTGCGGCACCCTGCCCATCATCATTCTTGTAAAGGACGGTTCGGCCATCCCCCATATCCCCGTGGCACAATGCACAGACCAAATGAAGTGGGACAAGATTACGTGGAAGAAGTATCTGGCAGACGAAAAGAAAGCCGAAGGGTTGCTCTGTCTGCCGCAGGACGGACGGTTGCAACGAATGTCCATCCCATAATCCCCTATCCTTTCATGTACGAGATGCGCATCTCAAGTTGCATGAGATATACATCTCGTACATCATGAGATGCACATCTCGTGCAGACAAAAGGTATAGATTGAGATAACAACCAAGAATGTTTGCTATGACAACTCACTACATTGAATCCATTAAACCCTAATGAACCATGAGAAACAAGTCACTACTCCTCATTTTCTCTCTGCTGCTTTGCCTGCAGACAAGCGCACAACAAACACAAGCCTTCCAAGATACCACGCTCACCGACGAACAGCGCGTAGACCATCTTCTTTCCATCCTGACATTGGATGAAAAGATAAACCTTCTTTCCACCGACCTCGGTGTCCCCCGCCTCAACATTCCCCGTTGCGGACACTACGAAGGACTGCACGGGCTGACCCTCGGCGGGCCTGCCATGTGGGGCGGACGCCAAAGAACGGAAGACGGGAAAGTAGTCCCCACAGACTGCCCCACCACCATATTCCCCCAATCCTACGGTCTGGGCTCCACATGGGACACCGATTTGGTGCAGAAAGTAGCGGAACAAGCCGCTGAAGAAGCCCGCTACTACATGCAGACCACCGGTAACAAGCGTCATGCCCTCGTGATGCGCGCTCCGAATGCCGACCTTGCCCGCGACCCGCGCTGGGGACGTACCGAGGAGAGTTTCGGAGAAGATGCTTTCCTCACCGCCCAACTCACCATTGCCAGCGTACGCGGCCTGCAAGGCAATCATCCCCGCTACTGGAAAACTGCCTCTCTGATGAAACACTTCCTTGCTAATAGTAACGAGGACGGACGGGACAGCACTTCCTCCGACTTCGACACGCGGCTGTTCCATGAATACTACGCTTATCCTTTCTATAAAGGCATCACCGAGGGAGGCAGCCGCGCCTTCATGGCCGCCTACAACAGTTGGAACGGCATCCCCATGTCCATCCATCCCTGCCTCGAAGAGATTACCCGCAAGCAATGGGGCAACAACGGTATCATCTGTACGGACGGCGGTGCCCTGAAACTGCTGATTGAAGCGCACAAGAGTTTTCCAAGCTTTGCGGAGGGTGCCGCTGCCGTAGTAAAAGCCACCACAGGACAGTTTCTCGACGTGTACGTTCCTTACGTCAAGGAAGCGCTGGAAAAGGGATTGCTGACCGAAGCCGACATTGACAAAGCCATCCGCGGGAACATCTTCGTCGCCCTCAAGCTTGGCTTGCTGGACGGGGACCACTCCCGTAACCCTTATCTCTCCATCGGAAAGGACAGTACGCAGGCACCGCCTTTCATGACAGCAGAAGCCCGCAGGCTGGCACGGGAAGTCACCGCCAAGTCCGTGGTATTATTGAAAAACAAGAATCTCCTGCCACTCGATGCCGGAAAGCTGCGTAAAATAGCCGTTATAGGCCCGTATTCGGACAAAATCGTACAAGACTGGTATAGTGGTACCCCGCCTTACGAAACAACGATTCTGAGTGGCATACGCAATGCTGTGAAAGAAGGAACCGAAATCATCCACGCCGAAGACAACCGCATGGGCCAGGCGGAAAAGGCTGCCGCAGCCGCCGACATCGCCATTGTATGTGTAGGAAACCATCCTTACGGCACACGTGCGGACTGGAAGTTCTCTCCCGTCCCCAGTGACGGCCGCGAAGCCGTGGACCGCAAATCGCTGATGCTGCCCGATGAAGACTTGGTGAAGCTGGTGCTCAAAGCCAATCCCAATACCATACTGGTGCTCGTCAGCAGTTTCCCCTACACCATCAACTGGAGCCAGGAGCACGTGCCTGCCATCGTTCACATCACCCACTGCAGCCAGGAGCAGGGCAACGGACTGGCCGACGTACTCTTCGGCAAGGTAAATCCAGCCGGACGTACCGTACAGACGTGGGTGAAAGACATCATCGACCTGCCCGACATGATGGACTACGACATCCGCAACGGACGTACGTATATGTACCACCAAGGCCCTGTGCTCTATCCTTTCGGCTATGGTCTGAGCTATTCCGACTTTACGTACGAGAAGATTGAATCCGTCAAGCAAGACAAGAAGAACATCCGCGTGACGGTATCAGTGAAGAATACCAGCGGACGCGACGGAGAAGAAGTCGTACAGCTCTATGCCAGCTATCCGGACTCCAAAGTGGAACGTCCTTCCAAGCAGTTGCGCGCCTTCAAGCGTATCCCCATCAAGGCCGGCGAAACCCGGGAAGTGACGCTTACCGTTCCCAAAGAGGAGCTCGGCTATTGGAACGAAGGAAAGCAGATGTTCGTTGTAGAACCCGGAACGGTGAAGCTGCTGATAGGGGCTTCGTCGGAAGATATACGGTTGGAGGGAAAGATCAGGCTATAAGAATGAAAAAGCCATCCCTTAACATACCGACTATAAAAATTAGCGAGTTATGCCACAACAACGTGGCAAACCCGCTAATTACATATTTGCAAGCATAAATGAAGTACAAGGTCACTTTACAATAAACTCATATCTTCCTGCCGCCAGTTCCACCACCCGTACATTCTCGGCCTTGTCAGGTAAAGTGAGTGTAGCTGTACTGTTAGCGGGCACTGTAACTTCATAATGCACACATTTCCCTTTCCATTCCCAGCGAGAAACGATTTCACCGTAAGGCGACCGATGACGAGCTTCAAACCGTTTCAATCCCTTTATGAAATGGGGACGGAGCAGAATGTTTTGAAAACCAGGTTGCGCGGGATCAGGGAAAATACCTCCCAGCCCCTTGTAGAACCAAGCACCTATTTCACCGAACATCATATGATTGTCCGAGATGTCACGAGTAGCCTGCAAATCCCAGTTCTCGAGCAGCGTAGTGGCACCGTTCACCATCCACCAACCCCATGAAGGATAAGTGTCCTGTACAGCCACCTTATAAGCTGTTTCAGCATAACCATTTTCGCTGAGTGCATTCAGAATAGCTTTAGCTCCTAATACACCCACATCCAAGTGAAAACCGTCCTCCTCTACCTTATGTGCCAAGTTAGCTGCCACTTTTCCTATCAACTTTTCGGGCACAATCTTCCATTGCAAGGGAACACTCAATTCGGTTTGTGAACCTTCGGCATAGATGCCTGTTTCTCGATTCAGGAACTTATCATTGACAGCTTGCTTTATCTCCTCCGACAAGGCATTATAATATTCGTAATCGGCCTGTTTGCCGAAGAGTTTGGCAGCAGCGGCCAAAATCTTGGTATCTACATAAAAGTAGACCGAGGAAGTCAGCTCTTTATTGGATTTTGACTTCACCGGCACCCAGTCTCCGCGCCCCCACGTAGTGAGATGATTGTTAGAGATACGCTCCACATAATCCACATAACGTTTGATGCTCTCGTAACAATCGCTCAAGGGCTTGCTATCACCGTAGAAGAGGTAGATATTCCAAGGGATGATGGCAATAGTACTAGTCCAGTCCAGCCCGTTGTCTGTACCATATCCCCATCCACCAGTTGGAATAATATCGGGCAGCACTCCGTTGGGCTGCTGTTCGTCACGATGGTCGGCCAACCATTTTTCGTAAACGGTAATTCCATCAAAGTTATAAAATGCTGCCTCAATGGCAAAATGACCGTCACCAGTCCAACCGTTCTTCTCGCGCTGAGGGCAATCGGTGGGGTAGCCCATCAGATTGGAAAGGTAAGAGTGATTGGCAGCATGGAGCAGCTTGCCTATCAGTGGACTCGAAGATTCCAAGCTACCTACTGCCGGCACATCACTGTGCATGAAGTAAGCAATCAAGCTGTTTTGGCCAAGCTCAATAGGCTTATCTGCCACTACCTCCACATAACGAAATCCCTTGTAATTAAATCGGGGCATGAACTCATCCTCTTCTCCACTCAGAATGAGAATGTCCGTCTGAAAAGGGTCTTTCTCCTTATCGCCTCGAAAGTAGACATCAATGTTCGAGAGATCGAGGCGGCCATTTGGATGTAAGCGTTCGCCATGTTTGATTCTGACCTCCGTTCCCCGTTCACCCGAAACATGAATACAAGTCACACCGGACATATTTTGCCCGAAATCATAGATGTATGTTTTCTCGTCCACTTTGCGGAAAGAGACGGCGGGGAAAATCTTTACATTACGGATGGGATGTACTTGCTGGGCAGTGACATTGGAAGAAGGTACACTCCGATAGGCTACTCCGCGCCACTTGGAATCATCGAATTCCGGAGTGCTCCATCCTTTCTGCTCCAGACGTGCATCGTAGTGCTCGCCAGTATAGATACTATTAAAAGTGATTGCACCCGACGCTGTCCGCCAACTGAGATCGGTGGGAATAGTCTCCACGCTTCCATCGGTGTAAGTAATGCGCAAGTCCAGACAGAAAGCGGGACGGTTGCGCCAAGGGGCACGGTCGAAGTCCCACACTGCTTTGGATTGATGGTTATACCAGCCGTTACCCAAAAGTACGCCAATAGCGTTGTCACCATTCTGTAATTGTGAAGTCACATCATAAGCCACATACAAGTTGCGGCGATCAAAGCGGGTATAGAGAGGGGCAAGGCAGTGGTCTCCTATCTTCTCGCCATTGATGTAAAGCTCATATAGTCCAGCAGCGGCAATATAAGCACGCGCTGACTTTACCTTTTTGCCGGTCTTGAACTCTTTTCGGAAGTAAGGGGCAGGCCCATAATGAATATCCTTGCCATCGCCAATCCAAGCACCTTGCCAATGTTGCATCCCCATCATGCCCGTTTCAAAGTAAGAGACAGGAGAAGCTGTCTCCTTATATTCCATGTCGCTGCAGATTACTTTCCAATAATATCTAGTGAAAGGCTGCAGTTTTTTGCCCGCATAGGCCACAAGCTGATTACGGGAATCGTTCTTTCCACTATCCCACATCCTGCCACAGCCATTGACCACATTCAACGAGTCTTCGTCTACCACAATCCGCCAGGAAGTCTGCACAGCTCCCTGCCTACCATCTTCCATCCGCCAAGAAAGGCGTGGAACGGGATTATCCAAACCTATAGGTCTGTCAAGATGTTCGCTCCTCAGATCAACCAAACGAACCGGAGTCTGCCCTTGTACAGTAATGCAAGCAAAGAATGTGAATAGAAGCAGTATATTTCTTTTCATAACTCCATTGTTTATCTATTCCGTAGTAATCACCAGTTCCTTGCCCTCCCTCAGTTGGTCATGGGTGATAAAGTAACCGTCAATCTTTTTACCGTCATAAGTAATGTCAATAATCTTCTTGCCGCTTCCTTTCTTCACAATCGTAAAGGGACGACCATTCAGATTGAACGTCACTTTATCGAACAAGGGAACAGTAACAATATATTCAGGATCGGCAGGCGAATAAGTGTAAAGTCCAATAGCATTGAGCACATACCACGAAGACATCTCGCCGGCATCATCCATCCCTGCATAAGCCAGCTTGTCGGCACCCATGTCATAGTAGTGGTTCATCAGACTGTCAAGAATGCATTGGGCTTTCTCTTGTTTGTCTATGAAATAATAGGTGTAAGGAATGCTGTGTCCCGGCTGGTTTCCGTGGCAATAGTTTCCGATGAATCCGGTCAGGTTGTGGGCCTCGTAACCTCTCCACGGTTCGCTGAATAAGGAATCCAGTTTAGCCTCCACCGCCTCTTTACTGGGATAGAGCTTAATCATGCCTTCGGGGTCGTGGGGGGCGAAGAAGAGGGCGTTCCATGCATTGGCCTCACGGTACATGTACTGGTAATAGGGATAATACGGATCGAAATCCTGAATCCAGCTACCATCGTCAATCTTACCTCTCCAAAAGCCGGTAGAGGGGTCGAATAGCGTCTTGTAGTTGTTGGAGCGTTCCATCATCAGTTTGTAGTTGGCTTCATCTCCCAGCTCCTTGGCTACCAAGGCTACGGCATAGTCATCGTAAGCATATTCCTGGGTCTTGGTCACAGCCCCTTTGTATTCGTCCCATGTGGGTACATTCACTGTGTCTTTTTCAGCAATCCAACCTCGCTCCATATACTCATCCAAATAGCGACGTCCTCCTTTACCGGGCACCGTAGCATTTTTCAGAATCAACTTATAAGCACGCTCCAGATCGAAATCATGCAAACCACGCAACCAAGAACCAGAAATAAAAGTGGAAGCGTGATCACCATGGAAGAAGGTGGGCATGTAGCCGTCACGCTTCTCACCTTTGTCAATAATAGACCTAATGATGTCAGTAGTCACATCGGGAGAAATCATACCTATGAGTACCAGTTTGTTGCGATAATCGTCCCAAAAAGAAGGGTCAGTGTAATAGTGGAAGCCGTTATTCACTACTTCGCCACGGACATCAGTATATTCATGATTCACATCGCTACGCAAAGCCGGCCATTTAAAAGCATGGAAGAAAGTAGAATAAAACAATCTCTTTTCACGTTCCGTGCCACCTGCAACTTGAATCTTGGAGAGGAGTGCTTCCCAAGCCGCATCAGCTTCTTCTGCCACTTGTGCAAAACTTTTGTTCAACATTTCGGCCTTCAAATTCATTTGAGCATTCTCTATACTCACAAACGAGAAACCAGCCTTCACTTCCAAAGGTTCAACACCTTTGCTGTCGATAAAACGCAGCACAGCCACCTCATGTTTGTCGTCTTTTACCATTTCCACTTGGCCTATTTTATAGTTGGTCTTAGCGTAAAAGTAGATTTTACCGTCGCCATCCTGATAACCCGTGAACGTATTATCGTCAACCTTCTCAATCTTCCAATCACGGACATCATTATTAGAACGGCGGATGTCTACCAATAACGACTTATCGTCGCCCTTGGCGAAAGTATATTTATGGTAGGCACAACGCAAGGTACTGGTCAACTCGGCGTTCACTTTATAGCGTTCCAGATAAACTTGGTAATACCCCGGATGCGCAGATTCCTTCTCGTGACTAAACCCGGAGCAATAATTACCCGGAGCGATAGTTCCCACCACTGGCAACATGGGGACATGCAACAAGTTCCAATGCCCTTTAGCAGTATGTGAAAAACCATAAATCACAGTGTCCTCATATTGATAGCCCGCACCGCTACGAAACTGTGTAACGGGGCTGAGCTGCACCATTGCGTTGGGCAAGGTAGCACCCGGATAAGTTTCCGCACCCCATGTACGTGACTTTATTTTGCGCGTATACCCTAAGTCCTCAGGCTCCCACAAAGTAGCCGTACCCAAGAAAGGATTGACATATTCGGTTAATTTCTTCTGCGTACCGCCACAGCCCGTCAGAACAATCAGGGCGAACAGTAGAAATAAATATTGATTCTGTTTCATCTTTTGTGTTTATTTTATATCAAAAACTGTTGTCTCTAAAAACATTATTTCCAAAATAACTGTCAATTAAAAATGGCTCTAAAAAAAATGTGCCGAAACCCAATAACCAGATTGAGTTTCGACACACTTTTAATTGCTAACTTATTTCAAGCTCTTTTCAAAGAGAGCTTTGGCTTCAATCAAAGTACAACCACTTGTCTGCGTAGTCAGATGGTTGTTGCCGCTATTGTTCATTGCCCAGTTAGTATTATACAGCAAATCAAGTTTATTGATTCCCTTTCGCCACAAAATTTCAGCATTATTGTTAAAGAAAGTGATGAATTTCTTCTTATATATGGGGTCCAAATTCGGTTCCATAATCAGCTGCACATAATAACGCATGAAAATACCCTTAAACAAACCTCCGTCACCATCGCCTTCATCACGAAGTAAATTGTTTCCAGTATCTATCATGCTGCTATTACTGATAGCGAAATTGGCAGCCTTACGAGCATCTTTCAAATAGGACTCTTCTCCTGTGATCTTATACAGTTCGTAAGCAGCACCCAAGAATGTACCTTGGTTATAAGAAAGAGAAAGTGTACTCAACTCACCCGTCTCACCGTTCACATTATCATAGATGGCGCCGGTAGCAGGGTTAAATAAATTTTCACGCTCCCATTTATAAATATTGACAGCCCAATCCAAATCCTCCTGATTCCCGTTAATACGGTAAAGACGAGCAGCAATCAAAGCAGCAGGGCCGTTGGAACAAGCATTTTTGCTCCATAGCTGGTCGTGAGTCCAAGCAATGCCACCACCTGCGTAATCGTTCCAACCGGTCTTGATTTCATTCCACATCTCTTGAGAAGTTTCCAGATACTTGTTTTCATCAGTAACTTCGTACAAGCGAATCATGGTGAGAGCAATCCACTCCATATCATCATAAAAGTTGTTCCAATAACTGCCACCGTTCTTTGCCTTGATACCGACATACCATTTGTCAAACAAGTCGCTGTACTTGCTATCTCCGGTACGATTGTAAGCATCTATCATCACATCCATAGCATGAGCCTGCGGCCAATAATGGAAATCCTTGATTGAACCGTCATTCCCGTAGTTGAAATAATTCTCTTCCGTATTCCAGAAACGATCTATCAGGGTCACAGAACTGCTGTCGGCAGCCGCATCCCAATCTATGGTGTAAAGCCCCTTATCATACATATACTCATCTTCTATCTCGCACGATTGAAGTGCCAAAAGAAGCAGGGGCAGACAAAATAATATTTTTTTCATAATCTCTCCTTAAATTAGTTGGCCAATTCCACTTTATGAGTATAGTTCTCCACATTGAATATCACACTAATCTTGGTGATGGCACCCGGATTGTGACCATCGGCCGCACCATCGAATTCATCGTTCAGTTTCCACTTCTGATCCCATTGGTTATCAGGAGTCTCCATAATGTAGAAATAAGGATCTTCGGGAGTAGCCGCACCAGGATTAGAGTCTGTAGTATTCTTGGTTCCCCAATACTGTATACTACCATCAGCATAAGTCATCAAGAACTTATAGCGTTGGTCGCGCCCCCATCCTTCTTGCTTGAACTCAATTTTATCCTGACCGCAGAACACACCGTTTCCAACATAAGGCAATTCAAAAGTTGCGGCACCACTCGGACAGAAGTAGAATTCCATCTTACTTACTTCCCTGACGGTTACAGATGCAATGGAGAAATCCATCTCAATGCGATAAACTCCCGTCTTTTCTACGGTTGTCTCGCCTTCGCCTTCCATAATCTTATTGCCATTGATATAAAACACCTTGGCACCTTCGGCTGCTCTATCTACCAGTTTGTAAGTCTTTCCGCCTTCCAACTTCGTAAAGACTTCGAACTTATCCTTTTCGGGTGAAGCACACGCCACAGCCTTAGAAGCATCCATACCACCTTCAGTAGCACTTCCGGTCAAGTAAAGCTGTGCCGGAATCTCTTCAAATCCCACCAAGCGAGTGATGGTGAGCTTCTTGCTTTCCTTTGCCATTACAGAATTCAAACCTCTGGAAGCCATTACTGTCCAAACAAGTGTACCCGTCTCACCACTGTTCAATCCGGCAGCCGCACCAACCTTGTTCAATGTCTTGTGGCTGATGGTAGCATAGCTCAAAGAACCGCCATTGTCAGAAAGCACTTTGTAAATAGGCTTAGAAAAATCTCCACCTTCTTTATCGAATACCACTTCATAAAGAGGGGCACCGCTATCTTCAGCCTTGGCCGACTCCCATTCAAAGAACAGGCTGGCGCTGGCCGACGATTGCAAGACTACTTCCTTGCCGTCAGTGGGTTCATACAACTGATTTACTGAGGAAACTTTGGAATCCTTGTATTCCATGTCTTCCGTACAAGACGTAGCAAAGAGGACTGCCGAAAAAAGAGCTATTGTTGAGAATATTGTTTTCATTGTTCTATTGTTTTTAATGAGTTTAGATACACGTTAATTTCCATATCCCGGATTGTTAGGCGCCAGATTGGGATTCAAATTGATTTCACTGATAGGAACTGCCCAAAGGTAATCTCTTGCCTCTTCGAACTTGCGAGTGTCAAGCTTATTCTCGTCCACGAAGCTTGCACCGCGCACCTTGCCCGACAAGTATTCGTTGCCAGCCTTCCAACGCTTAATATCATACCAGCGCAAACCTTCCATCGCCATTTCTACACGACGTTCGTCGCGAATAATCTGCCTCATCTCTTCCTTACTCTTTCCGGCAGGAAAGTTCAAGGCTGCATCGGCAGTGAATCCGGCACGTTCGCGGATGGGACGGATAGTCTTGTTCCATACCGCTTCAGTCATACCGCTTGTTTCGTGAACAGCCTCAGCATACATCAGCAAGATGTCAGCATAACGCATAGTGATGATATTCATACCGGAATTCTGATCACCGGAAGCCTGCGGATTATAATACTTACGAGTGAAATAACCGGTAGAAGTGCCGTTTCCACCACCATCGTAGGCATCGGTTCCCGAACCCGGACGAATGTTGATGACTACGTCTTTACTGCCATCGTCCACATTGCCACTCCAATCATAGCCATCATAAATGATAGTAGCGGTGAGACGTGGGTCACGGTTATCGTAAGGATAAGCAGGGTTATAATCTGTCCCGGCTTCACTGATAGTCTTTCCACTAAGCATCAGATAAGTGTCTACCAACGATTGCTGCGGCACACGGTTCACGGCACGTCCGCCTCTTGACAAAGGAATCATGTCTACCATCTCACCCCAAGTAATCAAATTGGGTACATAAGAACGATCCATGATAATCTCTTCATTATACTCATTGGCTTCATCAAAAAGCCCGGCATAATCAGGAAATAAAGCATAAGTACCATATTCGCCTTGTTTGTTCATCAGATTGTCGCAATAAAGCATCACATTGTTCCAGTCGCTATCCATCAAGTAGACACGAGCCTGCAAAGCACAAACGGCACCTTTAGTAATTTTGCCCTTGTCTTCTTCGGGCAATTGGTCGCGAGTGGGAAGCGCATCCTTGATGTCTTCCAATTCTTGGTGAATGAAGCTGATAATGGTTTCGCGGTCTGTACGACTTACACTCCGCGATTCTTCCAGCGTGATGTCCTCCGTAAAGAAAGGTACTGCACCATAAAGGTTAGTCAGACGGAAGTAGAGGCTTGCACGGATATAGCGTATCTCGGCAATCATACGTGCTTTAACAGATGCGTCCATGTTGGGTACCAGATCCACCTTTTCAAGGAACACGTGGCAGGTCTTTATACCTCCGTAAAGGTCTTTCCATTCATTCTTGAAGATGTCGAGCGAGGGAGTGGCCATACCTTTGCGAATGGCACGTTGGTCGTCCACACTGCGACCGTCGTAAGCATTGTCACTCAAACTTTCATCGCTCCACATACGGCCTGCATTGTACATCTGGCTGTAAGCCATGTTCACCACATACTGGGCTTTGGTGGTGGAAGTCCAATAAGAGTTATCCGTAAATTTGTTTGTCGGTGCGTTCTCCATCTCGTTGCAACTGCAAAGCATCAGAACAGCCATTCCGGCAAAAGCTATATATTTTTTTAGTTTCATAGTTATCTGTTGTTTTTAGAATTCAATGTCTATACCGAAACCATAGTAACGGAGCGTCGGATAGTTTCTACCAGAATTGGCGCCACTATTACCCATCTTAGAGTCGAACTCAGAAGATTCAGGGTCAATAAACGAGTTATTACTGAAAGTCAGCAAGTTTTGTCCGTTGACATAGATACGTGCCTTTTCCATGCCCACCTTGCGGCTCCATGTTTTGGGGAATGTGTAACCAATCTGCAAGTTCTTCAGACGCAGGTATTTTCCATCCATCAAGAATAGGTCGGAACCTTGTCCGCTTCCGTAGTTGTTTCTGTTGGAAGTAGAACCCGGGGCAGTAAGTCTCGGCCAACGTGCATCGGTGTTGGTAGGAGTCCAGAAATCCAGTTGATGCTTATAGATATTATAAGAGTAATTGGCGTGGAACGGTTCAATCAATTCACCACGAAGCATCATGTCACGCTTGCCCACACCCTGCCAGAACATACCGAAATCGAATCCTTTCCATTCTACATTGTAGTTGAAACCGAAAGTAAGACGAGGGAAGGCATTACCCAAGATAAACTTATCCTTCGAGTCGATGACACCATCTTCGTTACGGTCTACAAACTTCACATCACCCGGCTGTACCTTTCCACCTACAGGAATAGCCGATGCCTCAATCTCCTCGTAGCTTTGGAAAAAGCCGTCCATCTTGTAACCGTAGTAAGACTCCAACGGACATCCTTCACGGGTGATACGGCTCAACTCCTCTATTTGTGAGATTCTTTCGTGACCAGGGTACTTCAGCACTTCATTCCAAGAGTCACCAAGATTGAAGTTGAAGTTATGATTTGCGGCTCCCGTTTTCAAACGATAGTTGATAGAGAGGTCCCAACCTTGATTCTGCATCTCACCAATGTTGTCCATCGCCATATCCGTACCGAATACCGAAGGCACAAGGGGCTTCATTAAAATGTCGCTCGTACGCTTGTAGAAATAGTCGAACGTCACATTCAAAGCGTTATTGAAGAACGAAGCGTCTACACCCACGTTGAAGGTTTTGGTCTTTTCCCAAGTCAAATTATCCTTACCTAACTTAAAACCTGCGCCCGATACTGTCTGGTTGTTGTATGCGTAAGAGTTGTTGTACAGTTCGTAAACAGTAAAACGGTCATAAGTACCAATAGACTGGTTACCCAAGATACCAAAAGAAGTACGCAGTTTCAAGTCACCCACACGTTCCTTGTAAGCCTGCATAAAGTTCTCCTCGCTCAAACGCCAGCCTAATGAAACAGAAGGGAAGAAACCCCATCGGTAGTCTTTATGAAACTTGGAAGAAGCGTCATAACGGAAGCTGAATTCTGTATAATATCTGTCAGCGTAAGAATACCCCACACGTCCCAACAGAGAAGTCAGACTGGTACGGTTGGATTCATCTACAAATGTTTTTCCTGTGATGTTTCCCACAGTACTATTGGTAATGTCTGTACCGATACCCAAGTCGGGATCTACCCCCTTCTTCTCAATCTCATTGCTAGACGAAGTAAACGATTCATTGGTTACTCCAAAAAGCCCGCTGACATTGTGTTTACCGAATGTCTTGTTGTAATCCAACAAAAGTTGGCTATTAATAAGGTAAGCCGTATGATTCCAGTTACTGGTCCGATAGTCAGTATCTTTCACTGGACGTGGTTCGGTAGCCTCTTCATTCAAGTAATAGGATACGCCCAAATTGCGGGTAGAACGCATGTCGTTTATCACATCCGCACCCAACACTCCACGCAACTTCAATCCGTCAATAAGCCGGAATTCAGCATTGACATTAGCGTTCAGATAATTGTTACGATACTTGTTACGGCCACCAGCTTCCAATGCTCCCAATGGGTTAAATTCAGTCAATACATCATTTAACAAATATCTTCCATCTTCCGATTTCATTTTGTAATAATAATAAGTAGGTACACGGGCGGCATCCACTTCCAAACTCCCACCGGTGGTACTTACACTATTATTACGTGTATAAGCCAAAATAGCATTCAGTTTCAAACGTCCCACTTCCGTGCTAACATTGGTACGAAAATTATAACGCTGCACGCCAAAATCACTGTTGCCCACATAATTACTTTCCTGGTCATAATAACCCATGGACACCATGTAAGTAGTTTTATCACTACCTCCAGATACGCTTAGATTGTAATTCTGCTGTAAGGCTGTGCGGACTATCTGATCAAAAAACCAGCTTTCTTCATTTTGATGGGCAGCCAGGTCACGGATTTGATCGGGTGTATACAAAGGAGCCTCTCCAGCATTGGTGGCAGCTAAATTGCGCAAAGTAGCGTTCTGATAGCCTTTCACCGGAGAAAACAAGATATCCGGATTCTGCCATCCCATCATACCACTTAACCGAACTGTCGCACGCTGGTTCTTCTTACCTTTCTTAGTAGTAACCAAAACTACACCATTGGAAGAACGTGAACCATAAATAGCAGCTGTACCGGCATCTTTCAAGATGGAAATGTTCTCAATATCATTGGGATTCAATTTATCGAAACTACCGCCATCAGCTACCAATCCGTCTATGACAAAAAGCGGACTATTGTCATTCACAGTGCTGATACCACGAATATTAAAGTTAGTCTTACGATCATTAGGATTGCTACTGCGCTGCTGGATAACCACGTTGGGCGCAGCCCCTTGCAAAGCATCTGTCATGTTAGCCACGGGACGGTCTTCGATCATGGAAGCCTTTACCTGGTCTACAGCACCTACGGCACTCTTGCGGGTAGTAGTACCATAACCGATGACAATAACTTCATCCAGCACCTTGGTATCCTCCTTTAAGACAACATTCAATTGTTTTTGATTTTTCACAGCAATTTCCTGAGTGGCATATCCCACATAGGAAAAGACGAGAACATCTTGGGCACTACAAACAATGGAATAGTTTCCGTCCACATCTGTAATGGTACCCACACCTTCTTTACCCTTAACAGTAACACTCACTCCAATCAGGCTTTCACCTGTGGCATCCTTAACGGAACCTCTCACCGTGGCATTGTTTTGCTGCACCACAGTAATAGTCTCCGCATGTGCATAAACCGCAGGAGCCTGCGCCAGCATAGTCACAGCAGACAAGGTAATAAGCCAGGACTTATAGTTCCCACCTATCCGAGCCAGCAATGAATTTACTGTGTACACTCGATTCTTTTTCATATTCTTTAAGATTAAACATTATAATAAATCACGATAAAAAAAGGAAAAGAACACAAATAATACCAACGAACAACCAATTCATGCAATTTGTATCCTAATCCTCCTTCCAGCGCACTTTATTGATTTTAAATAATTCCTGTTTTTACAAGCTGTTCAGCAAATCCACTTTACCCTCGTTCACTAATTTCAAAATCAATTCTCCAAACAGCGTATTCTGCCAAGCAAACCATGCACGGGTAAAGTTAGTGGGGTCATCCTTGTGGAAAGACTCGTGCATGAATCCCGTACCGGCATCCGTATCCATCAGCATTTTGATACAAATCTTTATCTCCTCATCATTCTGGCTGGTGAATGCCTTCATCATGATACTCATAGGCCATACCATATCATAACCAATGTGCGGACCTCCGATACCTTCACCGGCTTTACCTTTAAAAAAGTAAGGGTTGCTGCCACTCCACACAAAGCGGCGTGTATTCTGATAGATAGGATCGTTTACGTCCACATCACCCAAATAAGGCATAGCAAGAAGGCTGGGTACATTGGCATCGTCCATTAACAGATGATTGCCGAATCCATCTACTTCAAATGCATAGATTGTCCCAAACTCAGGATGATTGTAAGTGGCATATTTCTTCAGGGCTGCCTCCACTTCGGCTGCCAAATCGGTGCATTCTTTGGCCAAGGATGTTTCCTTGTTTACTTCCGTCAGAATTTCAGCAGCCTTTCTCAGAGAAGAGACAGCGAAAAAGTTGGAAGGGACCAGGTACTGAAGCGTAGTGGCATCGTCCGATGGGCGGAAAGCGGAAACAATCAGTCCCACCGGTTTGACCGGAGCACCCAAGCCGTCGTTATTCAGCGTATCCAGAGCACGTTCCGTCTTACGTTGGAAACGGTAAGGGCCTACACCGTCCTTACGCTGCTGTTCCTTGAAAGTCTTCAGGATAGCAGTAATTGCCTTCATCCATTCACCGTCGAAGATACTGCTGTCACCAGTTACTTTCCAATACTGGTAAGCCAGACGAAGCGGGTAACAAAGAGAGTCTATCTCCCATTTGCGCTCGTGCAGTTCGGGCTTCATATCTGTCAAGTCAGTCATCCAGTTGCCACCCGTAGGTCCGTCGTTGAAAGCATTGGCGTACGGATCAATGTTGATGCAAAGGAACTGACGGCGAATGACACCTTCGAGCATCTCTTTCAATTGCGCATCATTGTTGGCTAACTGCACATATGGCCACACCTGCGCACCGGAGTCACGCAGCCACATAGCATGGATGTCACCGGTATAAACAAAAGTATCGGGTTTACCGTCCAGCATGCGAAAGTGTACAGTAGTGTCAAGCGTATTAGGAAAGCAATTCTCAAACATCCACGCCAACTTAGGATTGGTAAGCAGTTTCTTCACGCGAACAATCTCAGCTTCCACCGCTTTTGAGGTGAAAAGGCGTTTCTTCATTTTTGGACGATTGCTCTTGTAAGCAGCAGTCATCTGAGCATAGTTCTCCACACAAGTGTTGTCACCTTTCAGGATAAAAGTGTCTGCCTTAGCATAGCCTTGCATACAGAGCATGGCAACAGCGCACAAGGTAATGTTTCTCTTTTTCATTTGGTCTGATTCGTTTTAATTATAAAGACTGATTAGCGAACACGGCCAAACGCGCGTACATCTCTACCATGGCGGCTTGTGTCAGCAGCCATTTACGATTGTCGCGGCTCTTGCCGGTGAAATCAGTATTGAAAAGGCCGTTATCTTCACGGGCATGCGTCCAAGCATAGTCCAGACTGCGGGCAAAGGAATCAAGATAAACCTTGTTACCGTCCACCTGATAGAGTTCCATAAAACCACGCAACATAACGGCGGTGAACCACACATCACCCTTCTTCAGCATATGGAACGGTTCTCCCTGTCCGGGGGTGAATTCCATGAAGAAATAATTATGACAAGCAGCAGCAATCGCTTGCGCATCCTTCAGATACTGCCCATTACCGGTAAGCTGATAGAGCAAAGCAGCCGACTGCATCATCTGACCGCTGTTATAGGCAAATTTGGCACGTCCTATCTCACCGTCCAAACGCATGTTGTCGAAGTAAAGGCAGTCTGTTGTGTCCTGCAATGTTGCTTTAGTCCACTCGTACAAACTCTTCCCTTTCTCAAAATAGGAGCTGTCTTGCGTAGCCTTGAAAAGTTTCAGGGCAAAGACGGAACCAGGGGCGTTGGAACAAGTGTTCTTTGATTCCTTCTTCTGTTCGCACCAATAGATACCTCCTCCCAAACAATCGTCCATACCGCTTTCTATAAACTTCCAGATAAGCTTGGCGCTCTGCAGATAGTTCTCTTGGCTAGTCATCAGATAGACGTCTGTGAAGTCAATGCCGAGCCACACGTTGTCATCGTAAAAGCGGTCGGACAACGGAGCGTCCTTGATGTAAGAAGCATACGCTTCGGGCATACGACGAGTATCGAAATATTCAGCAAGTCCCGGAAGCACTTTCTCATCAAGCAACTTCTGATAGTTCCCGAAATCTTTCTTGTTATCTTTAGTGGCCTCCATCAACGCATTCACTGCGGAGAAGGTACCGGAATAAGGCCACAAATAAGAGTAGAGATTGGGACGGTTCTTTTGTTCCTCGGAAGCCAGATAAGTAGCGGTATAGCCTTCCACGTCCGAAGGATAATTCTCACGCAACAGACAAGTGCCCGGTGCGGAATAGTGAGCATATAAGGAATCAAGTGTTTGTGTAGATCTGACCAGCATTGCGTTATCTGCCACAGCCGGTTCTTTCTGTGTCTTGCATCCGGTTACTGCCAAGGCGCATGCCAATAGGCAGAGGAGTGCTTTCTTGGAATTTTTCATCTTTTTTCTACGGCATTAAATTGTTCGACTTGTTTTTCACTCCGTTGCAGGAGTCTTCTTTTATATAATATATAAACCCTATTAAAAACGATTGCAAAAATAGACAGTAAGGTTAAAAGCCAACTATAAATCCGTGACATAACCGTCCACATTCCGGACATGGCAGAATTCTAAAACAAGTTTGTCACAAAACAGACACATCATTTCCCAACAACTGGAAATTCTGAAATACGCAGGGTTGTACAACCGTAGGGTATCAGCGTGATTTCTTGCTCTCTTCCTTCGGCACTGCCACAGAAAGAGAAAGGCTGGGGCCCTGCCATTTCATTATATACTGTCCAAGTAGGGATAAGACGAGCCTTCATCTTTATTTCAACCGGTGCATTTTCCTGATTCCAAGGAAAGTCCAATTGCTGTTTTTGGCTATTGATACTTACTTGGGCCACCTCGTTCATTCTGTTACGGTCAAAATCCACCAATCCGTAGTTCCATGGATCCGAAGAAGTCACCTGATAATAATAAGAACCATACCAACTATCCTTAAACTCTTTCTTTTCCCAATTTTCTTCCATTTTCAGGGCATATACCAACGGACCTCTTTCAATAGATACTGCGTTTTCATACCAAGTGCTAGTAAAGACCTCCATGGGCAGATACAGTTCAATCTTATCATTCCGCTTCCATATACGGTCTACGATAGCTATTTTCCCACCTTTGACAGTTTGCTCCATCTTTCCATTTACCCGTATTTCAGCTTGCTTGCACCACTTCGGAACACGCAGGTGAAATGGAAATTTCACTTGTTTCACCTTATTTCTCACCTCTTTAATGGTAAAAGTTATCTGATGATCCATCGGATAGTAAGTATCTTCACTGATAACCACCGGTACATTATCACCCACATTGGCTGTTACTTCCGACGGAGAATAGACAATGGCTGCAATGCCGTTATCAGGTGTGGCATACCATAGGTGCTGTGTAAATTTTGGCCAACCTTGGTGCATATTCGAAAAACAACATGGGTATCCAGTCAGAGTGCCAAAAGCAAGGTCTGTTCCTTCATGATCCTGGTCGAAGTTGCGACGATGGCGTGTTACCATCACCTGATTCGGTTGCTGGAAATATTGCTTAGTCATAAAGTCATCGGATATTTGGGCTGGTAAAGCATTAAAAGCAATGCGTTCCAAATGGTCGGCAAAGTCTATGTCTCCTGTAATCTCCACCATTTTTTCCAGCGAGTACATCAACTCTACGGCCGAACACAACTCCGAGCCTTGTGTAGGATTGTTTCCATGCAAAGCCTCATCGCCTCCATACATGCCTTGCGGCTGTCCGTGGAACCGGCGAATATCTCGAAAGCCTTCCTTGACAGCATCAATATATTTCCGGTCGGTATCTTGCTGATAATAAATAATCGGTTCTTTGATGCCTTGTGCCAAATTAACACAGTGTATAGTGCAGGGTCTGCGCAAGTCTCCCCTATCTACCATATCTATGAAACTGAAACTCTGCCGGTGCAGCAAATGCCCCAATTCAAGCAAAAAATCCTCCCCCGTAAGATTATAAAGCCAATATACAGCTTGCAAATTGTCACAAGCACGGAATTCTGCCCAACTGCTCCAGTGTCCTAAAGGTTTTTGCGGCAAGGTATTCAGTTGATAACGGAAATATTTTGTCATAAAAGCGACGACTCTCTTATCGTTCGTTGCCGAATAATACTGCTGTAGGATTTTCAGCACGACCATACGCGGCCACCAGTCTTGCGAGTTATCACGTTGCAGTCCAGGCTCTCCCGGATAATCTTTTTCAGGACCGAAGAATCCGTCCTCACGCTGGCTCTGCAAAGCCCATTCTATCCAAGGTTGCACTTTGGCTTTCAAGACATCATCATCCAGTATATACGCCAAAGGAAGTAGACCGTCTATCCAGTATGGACCGCGTTCCCACTGGTCTCCATCACCACCTAACCAACCATTGCGTTTGCCCATAACCGAAGGGTAAAGAACATCCATCTGACCACTGGCGCCATTTTTCTGACGAACCAGCATTTCGTGCAACCAGCCTTTAGGTTTGATACTGCCTAAAGGAAGTTCCATTAAGGGCTTACGGAGTAGAGGATAGCGATTATTCTTGTAGTTTCCTTCTACTACCTGGCTCAAAAGAGCATCCACTTGTTTCTCCACCTCAGGCGTAAACCACTTTTGAGCAGATATTGTAAAGAGATTAGCAGCTAATAAACATACAACAGCAAATATTTTAATTTTCATTTTTCAAGGTATTTGTTATTTCCAATAAATTTACTTCAATAGAGTTGTTAACTTACTCACATTAAGCACTTACACCTGAGAATCATCAGATCCTTGTGTCTGTGGTGACAGACACAAGGATCTGAAAAATGGGAATATAATAACTGTTTATTCGTATACTTCCATTTCATAAATGCGCACATCTTTACCAGAAGCCGATTGCATGGGCTGTGTCACTAAAAGACGCAGGTAGCGAACACTTTCAGACTTATTTAGCGTGCGATTCAGTACATTCTTACCATTACCAGAAACATAGTCCAGTGTGCGCCATTCACCATTCTTGTCGCTCTTACCTTGCAGAAAGCAGGAGGAAGTGACGTAGGAATGGTTTTCGCCGGCAGCGTTCAGTAACTTCCAGCCATTAATGCTTCTTTCACCGCCCAAATCAAAGTCTACGTAGTGGGGCATTTCAGCAATAGCACACCACTTTGTGTTTTCGTCGCCATCTACCATGAAAGCCGGCTTCTCTTTCTCGTTCACATAGCTTGAATAGCCCATTACCATGTCCTGCTTCAGAATGTTCACTCTCTCTGTGGAGCTTTCCGTCTGATAGCGATTGCACTTGTTTGCCGTACGGAACAGTTCGGAAGCGGGACAAACAGAAGTAGCAGCAACATCAGTCAAAGTGGCGGCAAAAATAACAATATCCTTATTATCGGGCAATACCACCTCAGTAGCCTTTTCTGGCAGGTCTATTGCGAACTTAAACATGTAAGTGAACTCATACGGCTGATCGCCTTCACCGGAATGGCGGTGCGTACCCACATAGGCAACTTCAGCATCTTTCAGATAACCTTCCGTATGTCCGGTGTGCCCCCACTGACCGATGAAGCCAGTATAAGAAGGAACAATGACTTCCTGCACATACTTGCCTACGCGGAATATCCCCTTCACATCTTTATCAGAAGCGGCAGCAGCAAGGATATAGAGTCTGTTATAAGTACAGTCGGCGGGCAGTTTCAGTACATTGCCCTTGCAAGCCATACCATTCAGCTCTTCACGTGTCTCCAATTTGAAAGGCACTCCATGCACATTCATCTCGGCAGGTATCAATTCAGCAGCATAAGAATAACCAGACTCAAAGTTGGCAGCAGCCTTGAACTCGTTCCAACTGAAGCACTTCTTATCATAAACAAGGGGCAATGGTTCGGCCACCGTCTGCACCTTTTTATTGGAAGCAAAACGTACCTTGTAGGTCTTAATGCTGTTTGGATTGACTGACACTTCCAAGCGATTTCCACTGAATGTAGCCTTACCGATGGTCTTTTCCGTACCATCTGCTTCTACAGCAGCCACAAGGTTGTCGGCAAAGACAATCGAGGCTTTCTGCGCCTGCTTGCCTGCGGCTTCATACACGCGTACCACATATTCATCTGAACTTTCGGCTTTCTTTAAGGCTTTAATAAGTACATTCCGGTTATCGGAAAAAGCCAATGAATAGCTCTTACCTAATTCGCCGCGATGCTTTCCAACAACGAACGCCTTGATGCGCTGGTTCAGCAACTCAGCATTCTCGCGGGTTTGAACTACGTCCAAAGCGCCCACATGACCTACCAAGCTGTAAGTAAAGGTATGGTGACCGAAGTCCTGACGATCTTGATAAGCATAGTTCTTTTTTGTCTTCGGAGTGTGCAGCAAAGTGAGACGCAAGGTATTGTTATCAGGCTTGTCCCAGCCATATTTGCTGTCGTTCATGATGGAAACGCCATAAGAGCCGTTAGCGTCCGTCAAATCTGCCCAATATTGAGCGTATACTTCGTAAGCGGTCAAGATGTTGTTTCCTCTCTGCACGCTGCCTACGCCCAAGTCGTAAGTGGCCACCTCATTATTCAAATTGAGGGGAAACTCAGCCTTCAACAGAGCGTTGGTAGACTGCCAGTCCACTTCGTTAGTAAAGTCAATGCGGTGGGCCAATACACCTTCATACAAATGGATGTACTGGCGGAAAAAAGAATCATCGTGACGTTTCTCCACGCAGAGAGTCTTACGTAATGCACCGTTTTCGCAAAGAGTCACTTTCACATCCTCGGTGATGGAAATAGGAGTAGCGTCCACAGTCTCTTTCAATATCTCCCATGCCGGCCATTCGAATGACTTGTTTTCAGTGAAGAGGGCTAAACGAATAGCCTTACCAGCCTTTACCAATTCCTTGTTGTTTCTCTTGTCGAACAGTGAAGTAATGTCACCGTTCTCATTCAATGTCAGTTTGTAGAACGAATTTTCAACACTTGCAGCTTCAACAGCAGACATCTCTTTTCCTTCGCCGGAGAGGCGGACATCGTAAACTGCGTATCCATTGGCGGGTACAGTGGCTTCTACTAACAAGCGGACCTTTCCATCAGTATATGAAACCAACTGAGAAACCACCAACTTGCCTTGTTCGTTATATACAGCCACACTTTTGGGAAAACGGGAAGCCTCCACTTCGATGGTCACCACATCTGCAGCCTTGAAGCCCGAAGCGTTATAGAGCACTACGGGAATCCCCTTGACACGAGTATCAAGCTTGCCTGCCACACTTCCCACAGAATGAGTCAGGATACCGGAGAACTGTTTCAGAGAGAGAAGTTCATCGTTCCAAGAAAATTCATAGGCACGGGGAATGCTGGTACCAGTCAAATCATCGTGGAATTGGTGGAATATGAAGCGCTGCCAAGACTCCGTCAGGCTCTTACCAGGATATTCGGCAACCCCCAAAAGGGCAGCAGCCACAGAAGCACGTTCAGCGGCATCACCCAAAAGTTCATTTTGACGATTATAGAGTTTCATAGCAGCCTGTGAAGTGTAGCAGCCGGTTCCATGAACGTCCATCAGCAATTCACCGTCAAATACGGGGAGCTCGGGATGGCTGCCATAAGGCTGGTAATCCTTGAACAACTGGTCACTGGCTGCACTGATAATCTTCAACGGACCGTCTCCCTTGATACCTTTCTCCACGGAAGCCACAGAAGCGATGGTAGGTGAACCGCCCACATCACCTGTTCCATAGTAGCGGTAAACGGTATTCAGGGGAGTGCATTTGGAGAGTTCCATCAAATATTTATTTTCTGAAAGGTCTTCATTATCCCAACGACGACCGTAATCATATCCGTGAGCCAGCATGACGGACGCTCCATCCACTCCTTTCCACAGTCCGATGGTAAAGGGATGCTTGCTCTTACCGTAGAAAGGATTGTTACGCCAATCCAGCTTCTGTGAAGAGAAACCTATCAGTCCACAATGGGCAGCAACAGTAGGCAATGTCCAACCGAATCCGAAGCAATCGGGAAGGAAGATGTCGGTACTTTCTACCCCCAGCTCCTTACGATAGAACTCCTGCCCCAGCATAATGTTGCGAATAAACGATTCAACAGACGGCACCAAAGTGTCGGTAGCATCCCAACTGGCCCCACTCACATGCCATCGACCTGCCTTTACAAAAGCCTTCATCAGTTCGTATTCACGAGGATAATATTCCTTCATCCAAGCATATTTCACTCCACCTTCAAAATTAAAGATATAGTCGGGGTACTGGTTCAAAAGGAAAAGGTTCTGATTCAAGGTATTCCAAACATAATCCTTAATAGTAGTCTGAATGTCCCAGTTCCACTGCGTGTCCAAGTGGGCATCTGCCACCATGTACGCTTTTGCTTTCTTCGGTGCAACGGTCTGAGCCGATAATTGTCCTCCTGCAACGGCCAACATCACGGCTCCCGCTATCAGATGGGTCTTCCCCATCAGTATTCGTCTCTTTTTCATGGTTTTGTTATTATTGTTTTTTCGTAAAAGATAATGTCAATTCGATATAAACCACCGCATTCTTTGTTATAAATGTGCTGCCTCCTCTAGCCGCAAACCGCTCTTTCACCTTCTCTCTTTAGCCTCCATCCGGCAACAATAGTTTTCTGACATGTGGAATGTTGGTAACAAAAATAGCCCATCCTTCACTCTCATACTGTACAGATTCGCGACATAGATATGTAAAAAGTCGTCTGTGGCATGATTTTATATATTTATGTCATAAATAGCATACATTTCCTACAGAATACAAACTACTTTTGTATATTGTAAAAATCCAAAAGCTAAGAACATGAAAAAACAATTCCTACTCTCGGCAGTTCTCTGCCTCTCACTGACCGCTTTCGGACAGAAAGTACATCAACTGGCCTCACCCAGCGGAAACATCCGCATCTCGGTGGAGCTGACCGATCAAATCCAATATGATGTAACCCAAGGAAATCAAACACTGATGGACAACTGTGTCATTGGTCTGGAAACTGCCAACCACCAGCTGGGCATCCATCCTAAACTAAACAAAGTAGTACGCCAAAATGTAAACGAGGAACTGACTCCCATCGTACCCCTGAAATTCTCTACTATAACCAACCGCTACAACCAATTGCTACTGAAGTTTAAAGGAGGCTATTCAGTAGAGTTCCGTGCCTTTGATGACGGATTCGCCTACCGCTTCCTTACTGACCTGAAAGGCGAGCAAGAAATAATGAATGAAATCCTCCGCCTGAACTTTGTGGATGATTGCCTGCTACATCTTCAGCAACCTGACGGCTTTAAGACTTCCTATGAAGAAGAATATCGCCACCAAACAAGCAGCGAGTGGAAAAACTCCAATCGCATGGCTCTGCTTCCCCTTTTAGCCAGCACACCCAAAGGTGACAAAATCCTCATGAGTGAAACCAATCTGACAGACTATCCCGCCATGTTTCTGAAAAACGATGGACAAGGCGGCATTACCGCCGTCTTCCCCCGTCTGCCTCTTGAATTCGGAGAAGACGGTGACCGCAGTCTCAAGATTCTGAAAGAAGCCAACTGCATAGCCCGTACCGCAGGCAAGCGCAGTTATCCATGGCGTTACTTCGTCATTACCGACGATGACCGCAAACTTATAGAAAACACTCTATCCTATCGCCTCGCTGAAAAGAATGTCATAGAAAACACCTCTTGGATTAAACCAGGACTAGCCAGCTGGGAATGGTGGAACGGAGCCACACCCTACGGCCCCGACGTGGACTTCAAAGCAGGTTGCAACCTTGACACCTACAAATACTTCATCGACTTCGCATCCCACTACGGCGTAGAATATATAGTAATGGACGAAGGCTGGGCCATGAACACCCGCAACCCCTATAAACCCAATCCCTCGGTAGACATACACGAACTCATCCGCTACGGCAAAGAAAAAAACGTAGGCATTGTGTTATGGCTCACTTGGCTTACGGTAGAAAACCACTTTGACCTATTCGAAACTTTCGAAAAGTGGGGTGTGAAAGGCGTAAAGATAGATTTCATGGATCGTAGCGACCAATGGATGGTAAACTTCTATGAACGCGTAGCACATGAAGCCGCCAAACACCATCTCTTCGTTGACTTTCACGGTGCTTTCAAACCTGCCGGATTAGAATACAAATACCCAAACGTACTCTCCTACGAAGGCGTAAGAGGTATGGAGCAAATGGGCGGATGCCGTCCCGACAACAGTGTCTATTTCCCCTTCATACGCAACGCAGTAGGAGCCATGGACTATACTCCCGGCGCCATGCTTAGCATGCAGCCTGAAGTCTACCATTCCGAACGTCCCAATTCTGCCAGCATCGGCACACGTGCCTATCAGATGGCACTCTTTGTTCTTTTTGAAACCGGCCTGCAGATGATGGCAGACAATCCTACCCTCTATTATCGCAACGACGAGTGTACACGTTTCATCACCCAAGTACCCCAAACATGGGACGAAACCATCGCTCTCGAAGCCAAAGCAGGAGAATATGCCATCGTGGCCAAACGCAAAGGAGAACAATGGTATATAGGAGGCATGACCAACAACCGCGAACGTGAACGGGTCTTTAACATCTCCCTTGATTTCCTGCAAGAAGGAAAAAATTATCTCATGACCTCTTTTGAAGACGGCATCAACGCTGACCACCAAGCCATGGACTACCGCAAGCAAGAACAATCCTTGAAGAAAGGCGACCATATCACAGTCCGTTTGGCACGCAACGGTGGATTCGCTGCGGTCATTCGCTAATCATATCCATACCTATCTGCTCCGTACAAATACATTTCTAAGGATACGGAGCAGATACAAAGCAAACTGTAAGCCTACAACTAAAGAAATATATTGCAAATATTGACTGTTTCCACCTTAAAATATATCTTTGCAACTCAAAATCAATACAACAAGCCACATGAAAGACATATACTGGAAAGGCCATACGATTTTATTGCTTATCAGCCTCTTATGCTGTTTTCCGGATTTTGTGTACGCTTACAGCCTACGGCAATTCTCCAATAAAAACGGTCTTTCCAATAGTGCCATCCAATCCCTTTACCAAGATAGCCAAGGTGTACTATGGATAGGAACATGCGACGGACTGAACGTGTTTGACGGCAACAATATCCACCTATATACGCCCGTTGATGTGTCACGCAACCTATTGTCAGGCAACATTATCAGCCAGATCGTAGAATCAGAGCCAGGCATACTGTGGTTACAAACCAACTACGGGTTAGACAGATTGGATACATACCGACAGACCTGCCGGACCTTTACCGAATTCAAGGACAACATCTTCTTGGCACGAAGCAACAACAAGTGCATGTTAGTGCTGAAAGATGACGGAAATCTGTATCACTACCAACAAGAGAACCAGAAATTTCTCCAGTTAAACATCTCTTCCATGGATTTTAATAAAGTACTGTCCATGACCATTGATTCCAACAACCTGCTTTGGATATTCGCAACTGGAAACAACACTCGTTGCTATCGTCTGAACCACACGGGAAAAAGCGTGACACTGATTCCGGAAAAGCCATTTGGACATCACGGCTTGAAGCATGCCTTCATCGGAGAAGATTCAGCCTACTTCATTGATGAAACCTATGCCCTCTACGAATATAGTTTCAGCAACCGACAGTGTTACTACATTGCCGACCTGAAAGACGAAATAGAAAAACGAGGTGAAGTATCTTCCATCATCAAACGAGAAAATGACTTCTGTATCGGTTTCAAAAGCAGCGGCTTGATAGTACTGAAATATGAAGCAAACCAAAAGATTAAATACCGTATAGAATACACTGAAATACAGTCGGGCATCTTCTGTCTGATGAAAGACAAATTTCAAGATATCGTATGGGTAGCTACCGACGGAGAAGGGTTATACATGCTTTACAATGACACATTCACCATGACCAACACCCTGCTCAACACTCCCGCATATCAGGTGAACAACCCGGTACGCAGCCTTTACCTCGACCCACAGCAAACCTTATGGATAGGAACCAAAGGCAGTGGCATATTGCGTATACCGAATTATCTTGTCAACAATACACCCGAAAAACATGATCGTCTCATCACCGGTAACAGCACATTGACCGACAACTCCGTCTACTGTTTTGCACCCGGTGGAAAAGACCGACTTTGGATAGGTACGGAAAACGGAATCAATTATTATTCCTACTCTACCCACCAATTGAAAGAACTGGCGGTACAAGCCAATGGAACCAAAGTGAAATATGTGCACTCCATTGATCAAACCAATGACAGTACACTTTGGATTTCCACCGTGGGCGAAGGAATCGTAAAGGTGACATTAGAAAATCAGAGAAAAGATCCTATTGTGAAGCATGCTACACGGACTTTGGTGAGTAACGGACATATGGCATCAAACTATTTTTTCACCTCCTACCGTGAAAGCAGCTCTACGCTGTGGTTCGGGAACAGAGGGCTCGGAGCCTACCGCATTGATGTACGTACTGGAGAAATGGCACAGTTCCGCTTCAACAACTTGGTAAACAGCCAAACCGCCAACGATGTGTTCGCCATACACAAAAACGAGCAAGGCTACTGGCTGGGCACTGGATCAGGGCTTCTCCGCTTCTACTCAAACGAAGACGGAAACCCAGACAGCATCAGTGCAAAGCTCTACACCAACAGCACCGTACATGGTATCTTGGAGGACAACCGAGGCAATCTCTGGGTGAGTACCAATCAAGGATTAATGAGACTCAATCCCCAAGAACAGACCAAGCAGACCTACAACAACGGAAACGGACTGGCCGTGACCGAATTTAGTGATGGAGCCTTCTACAAAGACAATGCTACGGGAATCCTTTTCTTTGGAGGTGTAAACGGCTTCGTCACCGTGAAGCCCGATTCTTACATCACCACGGACTATATGCCCGAAATCAGCCTGAAAGGACTTTCCATCTTCGGTAAGGAATACAACCTGCATGACTTTTTACATTACAAAGACGGGAAGCCCGTGCTACAACTGGACTACAAACACAACTTCTTCCAGCTCAACTTCCGGATAACAGACTACATTAACGGAAACGACTATTTCTACTCCTATAAACTAAAGGAAGCAAGCGACCAATGGATAGAAAACGGAGTTTCACCCAATGCCATCTTCTCCAACCTTTCCCCCGGAGAATATACTCTGTTTGTGAAATACCGCAACAACATCAACGGTAAAGAAAGCCATCCGCAAGCCTTCACCATTTACATCGCTCCTCCCTGGTATCTCAGTACCTGGGCCTATGTGGGCTACTTTTTGTTAGGGTTACTATTATGTACAGGCATAGTCGCCTATGCATTCTATACCTACCGCCTGAAGCGGCAGCACATGATGAAGAAAATGGAACGACAGAAAAAAGAGGAAGTCTATGAATCAAAACTACGCTTCTTCACCAACATCACCCACGAGTTTTGCACCCCCCTCACCCTGATTCAGGGACCGTGCGAGAAGATACTCACCCACAAGGAGACAGATATCTACACGCACCGCTACGCCAAGATGATTCAGCAAAATGTGGAAAAGCTGAATGGTCTCATTGTGGAATTGCTGGAGTTCAGAAGACTGGAAACGGAAAACAAAATGCTCTCCATACAGCCGCAACCTGTTTCCGAAAAGTTAAGGGACATCGCCGAATCCTTCGGTGACATGGCGGAAAACAGAGAAATGAACTACTGCCTTGACATAGCCCCCGAACTGACATGGAACACCGACCTGAGCTGCTTCAACAAAATAGCCGGAAACCTCATATCCAACGCTTTCAAGTACACACCCGACAAGGGGAACATCAGCGTAACATTGTACACGAAAAACGAACGTCTTATTTTGAAGATAGCCAATACCGGCAAAGGCATCACACCGGAAAATCTCGGAAAGATATTCGACCGCTATAAGATTCTCGACTCCGTGGAGATGAACGGCAAAAACTCAAGAAACGGACTGGGGTTGGCCATCTGCAAAAACATGGTGACCCTGTTGGAAGGAGACATAAACATCGAAAGCACACCGGGCGAACTGACCACCTTCACTGTAAGCCTTCCCTCGCTCCCCCCAAACGGACAAGAAGTACCGCAAACTGCATACGAAGCGGCTTCTCCAAGCATTCCCACCGAAGAAGTGCAAGAATTGCCCGAAAAATACACCCAAGAATTCGACGCAAACAAGCAGACGGTCATGGTGATAGATGATGACCCTTCCATGCTGTGGTTCGTATCCGAAATATTCACAGAGAAATACAACGTACTCTCTTTCAATAATGCCCAAAAGGCATTAGACAGCCTGGAGCAACGACAGCCAGATCTCATCATCTCAGACGTGATGATGCCCGATATAGATGGGTTATCCTTCACCTCCACCATCAAGCAACACAAGCTGTGGAGCCATATTCCCCTAATCCTGCTCTCAGCACTGCATCACGAAGACGACCAAGTAAAAGGACTGGAATCGGGGGCGGATGCCTATGTCACCAAGCCTTTCAATGTGAAATATTTGGAAAAGATGGTCTATCATCTCATCCGCCGCGAAGAAAACCTGAAGGAATATTATAGTTCGGCACTCAGCACCTTTACCTGGAAAGAAGGAAGCTGCTTGCACAAAGAAGAACAAGAATTCTTAGAGAAAATGACAGAAGTCATTGAAAAGAACTTGGCCAATCCAGACCTGCAAGTAGAACTTTTGAGTAAGGAAATGGGCTACAGCAGCCGGCAGTTCTACCGCAAACTGAAACCACTTACTGACAAATCGCCTGCCGACATCATCAAAGAATACCGCCTCTCCACGGCGGAACGCTTGTTAGTCTCCAGCAACTTCACCATCGAAGAGCTGATGGACCGCACGGGATTCACCAACCGAAGCACTTTCTATAAAGCTTTTTCACAACGTTACGGAATGCCACCCCGTCAATACTGCGAACAGCAAAAGAAGAACGTGAAGGAAGGACAGGAAATCACTAATACTTAATCATCTTATACCATCTGTATTTATGAAAAGAAGCTCTTTTTTGAGTATCGCATTCACCGGGCTGCTTGCTACCGCAACAGCACAAACTCACGAACAACCCGAATGGAATGACCTGAACATTTCGGGAGTGAACAAAGAAACGGCATGCCAAACCGCTATTCCCTTTGCCGACGAAGGACAAGCCCTACGCCTGAGCATCGAGGAATCCCCCTATTATCAAACTCTGAACGGTACATGGAAATTCCATTGGGTGGCCGACCCCGAAAAACGGCCGAAGGATTTCTTCAAGCCCGACTACGACGTAAGTGGCTGGGATAACATCAAAGTGCCCGCCACATGGCAGATAGAGGCTGTACGCCATAATAAGCCCTGGGACAAGCCTTTGTATTGTAATACCATTTACCCTTTCTGTGATTACAGTAAAGGAGTACAATGGCCCAACGTCATCCAACCTCGCCCGGCAGACTATACTTTTGCCAACATGCCCAATCCCGTAGGCAGTTACCGACGTGAATTCACTTTGCCCACATCTTGGAAGGGCAGAGATGTATTTATTCGCTTCAATGGAGTGGAAGCAGGTTTCTATCTTTGGTTGAACGGTAAAAAAGTGGGCTATTCAGAAGACAGCTACTTACCTGCCGAGTTCAATCTGACTCCCTATTTACAAGAAGGAAAAAACACATTGGCAGTTGAAGTGTACCGTTTCACCGATGGAAGTTTTCTTGAATGTCAAGATTTCTGGCGGTTCAGCGGTATCTTCCGCGATGTATTCCTATGGTCAGCACCACGCACGCAAATTAGGGACTTCTTCTTCCGAACCGACTTGGACGGAGATTATCGTAATGCTACAGTTTTTTTGGACGTGGAAATCACCGGTAAGAAAAGTTCTGCCGAACTCATAGTGAAGCTCTCCGACACAGAAGGAAAGGAAGTGCTATCACGCACTATCCACGCCACAAAAATAGGTAGTACCCATCTGGAATTCGATGTGAAGAACCCACTGAAATGGACAGCCGAAACACCCAGCCTCTACAACCTGACCCTGACCCTAAAACAGAAAGGAAAAGTGACAGACCTACGTAGTGTAAAGGTAGGCTTCCGCGAAATAGAGTTTGCCAAAAACGGACAACTGCTGATTAACGGCAAACCCACTCTTTTCAAAGGTGTCAACCGCCACGATCACAGCCCATTGAATGGCCGTACCGTCTCCAAAGAAGAGATGGAAAAGGACGTACAACTAATGAAAGCGCTGAACGTAAATGCTGTCCGTACCTCCCATTACCCCAACAACCCTTACTTTTACGACCTATGCGACCGCTATGGCATCTATGTATTGGCAGAAGCCAATGTAGAGTGCCACGGCGAAATGCGTCTCTCACACGAGCCACAGTGGGAAAAATCATTCACCGAGCGCAACGAGAACCAAGTGAAACGTTTCCGTAACCACGCTTCCATCGTAATGTGGTCCATGGGCAACGAATCGGGAAACGGAAACAACTTCTCCACTGCTGAAAAGGCCATCAAACGTTTGGATACTACCCGCCCCACCCACTACGAGGGAAACAGTTCCTTCTGCGACGTGACCAGTTGCATGTACCCAAGTGTGGACTGGCTGGAAAACGTAGGCCGTGAACGATTGGAGAAAATACAAAAGGGCGAGATCGTGAAACCTCACGTAGTATGCGAGTATGCCCATGCCATGGGAAATTCCATAGGAAACTTCAAGGAATACTGGGAAACCTACGAACGCTATCCGGCACTCATCGGAGGTTTCATCTGGGATTGGGTGGACCAAAGCCTGCGTATGCCCACTCCCGACGGCAAAGGCTTCTACATGGCCGTAGGCGGTGACTTTGGTGACAAGCCCAACGACGGTAACTTCTGTACCAACGGCGTCATCTTCTCCGACCGTACATTATCTGCCAAATCCTATGAAATGAAGAAGATACATCAACCCATCCGCATAGAAGCATTAGGGAATGGCAAATATAGAATCAGCAACAAGCGATTCCATGCCAATATGGAAGACCTCTACGGGAGATACGAAATAACGGAAGATGGAAGGACCGTCTGCTCAGGCAATCTGGAAGATTTGAAGCTGGAAGCACAGGCAAGCAAAGTCATCACCCTGCCAGACATACCCGCAACGAAGGTACCCGGAGCAGAATACTTTATCAATTTCAGTTTCTGCCAAAAAAGAGATACCGAATGGGCAAAAGCCGACTACGAGGTAGCCACCGAACAATTCAAGCTATCAAGCAGCGAGAAACCTATATTCGTACCCGAAAAAGGAAACATCAATCTAAACGAAACTGCCGACGCATTGGTGGTGAAAGGTGAACGTTTTGAAGCTGTCTTCTCCAAGGAAGAAGGAACTTTATCGGCATATACATTGAATAATATCCCCCTGATAAGTAAAGGACTCGAACTGAACCTCTTCCGTGCTCCCACCGACAACGATAAACAGGTAAGTGGCGATTGGCAACGCAAAGGCCTTTACCAGCTGCAAGCGGAAACCGGCAAATGGGAAACCCACCAAGAAGAGGACAGAATAACCCTGCACATCCGGAACTGCCACAAAGGTAAACTCGGTTTTGAGTATCGCACAGAAATAGAATACACCGTAAATGCCGATGGTTCCATCATGGTGAACAGTGTCATCATCCCGGTATCCGACAGCGAAATCATTCCGCGTGTGGGCTATCGAATGGAACTGCCCGAAGGCTTCGAGCGTATGCGTTGGTATGGACGTGGCCCATGGGAAAACTACGTAGACCGCAAGGATGCCACCCCAATAGGCGTATACGAAAGTACAGTATCCGACCAATGGGTGAACTATGTAAAGCCTCAGGAGATGGGTAACCATGAAGAGGTACGCTGGATTTCCATCACCAACGCCGACGGTATGGGCTTCGTTTTCGTGGCAGGCGACCAAATGGCGGCTTCTGCCCTGCATGTCAGAGCACAAGACATGGCAGACCCCGACCATCTGCAAAAACTGATTCACAAATACGACATCCCGATGCGCAAGGAGACAGTTCTTTGTCTTGATGCCCACAATCGTCCTCTGGGCAACGCAAGCTGCGGTCCAGGCCCGATGAAAAAATACGAACTGCAAGCAACTCCCGTAGCATTCAGCTTCATCATGATGCCTTTGGAAAGAAGCTACACGCAAAGTGAGCTTACCAAGAAAGCACGCGTACAGATGCCTGCATGCATGCCCGTAATGGTAGAACGCGATAACAACGGTTACCTGCAAATGAGTACCGGAACTCCGGACGCGACCATCTTCTACAGCCTTAACGGTAACGAATACCGGGAATACACAGCTCCATTCGAGTTCATTGACGGTGGAAAGATACAAACATACGCTGTTTCTGGAAAATTAGGCAAGAGCCTGGTCACTACTATGGAACTACCCATATTCGTAGACCACTCGGCATGGAAGGTGGTCTCCTCCAGCAGCGACAGCCAAGGAGAAGAGGCGCAAAACGCCATCGATGGAGACCCTTCCACGTATTGGCACACCCGTTGGCACGAACCCATTCCAGAGTTTCCACACAGCATTGTGGTAGACATGGCTTCCCTACTGGTAGTGGACAAATTCATCTACACAGCACGACATTCCAATGATAACGGACACGTCAAAGACTACGAGCTAAGCTTCAGCAAAGACGGAAAAAATTGGGAAAGCACCGTCAAAGGTACATTCTCCAATCTGACGTCTGCCCAAACCATAACATTGGAAACACCCGTCACTGCCCGTTACTTCAAATTCGTTCCCTTGTCCGAAATGCACGGCAGGAAATGGGCTTCGGCAGCCGAACTGAATGTGAGCATCCTGAAAAACATCAGCGGAGCATCCCAGAGACAAATAGTGGTCTCCGTAGACAGCGATGCAGACAACAGCATGAAGCTGGCGGCAGACGGTAACATAAACACCTATTGGCACACGGTACACAACCAATTCTACATAGCTCCCTACCCTCATGAGATACATCTTTCCCTATCCAAAGAGGCCACTATAAAGGGTATCCGCTACACTCCGCGACAAGATAGCGAAGAAGGACGGATAGCTTCCTATGAAGTATATGCAAGCAAAGATGGAAAAAATTGGGGGCAGCCCATTATCTATGGCACCTTCCACATAGGTACAGCAACGCAAACTATAGAATTTACTCCTTACCGGGCACGTTATGTGAAACTATTGGGATTATCGGCCCATGACAAAGGAAAGAAAGCTGCCATAGCAGAATTAGAGATAATCTTGGAAGAATAATTTTAGAGGAAAAACTATTAACCATGGAGTTTCAGGGCTTGTGCAAAAACTTGTACAAGTCCTGAAATTCCACGTTTTCTCCTATAAGTAAAAATCACTTTCCCTTCACTATCCGCTTAATATCATTCAGCTTGTTCAGCGCCTCCAGCGGCGTCAAGTTATTCACATCCAGATTCAGTATCTCATCGCGTATCTGGCACAGCACCGGGTCGTCGAGCTGAAAGAAGCTGAGCTGCATACCACCGCGTGTCTCTCCCACTTCCACCATCGGTTTGCTGGAAATCCCCTGCTGGCGGTTGTCTGTTTCCAGTTGTTTCAGAATGTCATTGGCACGCTTCACGATGCTTTTGGGCATACCCGCCATTTTGGCTACATGAATACCGAAGGAGTGTTCGCTGCCACCGCGCTCCAATTTGCGCAGGAAGATGACTTTGTTATCTATCTCCTTCACCGAAACGTTGTAGTTCTTAATACGCTTGAAGCTTTTCTCCATCTCGTTCAACTCATGGTAGTGCGTGGCAAACAAGGTGCGTGCCTTCGCCTTTGGATGCTCATGGATATGCTCCACAATCGCCCAGGCGATGGAAATACCGTCGTACGTAGAAGTACCGCGTCCCAGCTCGTCGAACAGCACCAGGCTGCGGGGAGAAAGGTTGTTCAAGATATCCGCCGCCTCGTTCATCTCCACCATAAAGGTAGACTCGCCCACGGAAATATTATCGCTGGCACCCACACGGGTGAATATCTTATCCACCAAACCGATATGGGCACTCTCCGCAGGCACGAAACTGCCGATTTGAGCCAGCAGCGTAATCAGCGCCGTCTGCCTCAGCAAAGCGGACTTACCCGCCATGTTGGGACCCGTAATGATGATAATCTGCTGCGTCTGGCTGTCCAGCATCACATCGTTGGCAATATACTTCTCGCCGATGGGGAGCTGCTTCTCAATGACCGGATGCCGTCCCTGATGGATTTCCAGCACGTCGTCGTCGGCAATGACGGGGCGTATATAGTTGTTCTCGCGCGCCGCTGTGGCAAAGGAGAGCAGGCAGTCCAACCGTGCTATCTGGTTCGCATTGATTTGAATGGCAGGAATGAACTCGCTCAAAGATTGTACCAGCTCTGCATAGAGTTGTGTTTCCAGTACCAGTATCTTGTCCTCCGCGCCGAGAATCTTCTCCTCGTACTCCTTCAATTCCTGGGTAATATAGCGCTCGGCATTGGCAAGGGTCTGTTTGCGTATCCACTCTGCCGGCACCTTGTCCTTATGCGTGTTGCGCACCTCAATGTAGTAGCCGAAGACATTGTTGTAGCCTATCTTCAAGCTGGGAATCTCTGTCAGTTCGCTCTCGCGCTGCTGTATCTGCAACAGATAATCCTTGCCGGAGTAGGCAATCCGGCGCAACTCGTCCAGCTCGGCACTGACACCGGATTTGATGACACCTCCCTTATTAATCAATAACGGCGGGTCATTGTCTATCTCCCGGTCAATGCGGTCGCGGATAAACTGGCAGATATTCAACTGCTCGCCTATATGGTTCAAGCTGGCATTATCGGCATCCATGCAAGCCGCCTTGATGGGTTCTATCGCCTGCAAAGCCACCTTCAGCGCCACCACCTCACGCGGAGAGACACGCCCTACCGCCACTTTGGAGATGATGCGTTCCAAGTCGCCAATCAAATGCAACTGCTCTTCTATCAACTCTTTGAAATCAGGCTGGCGGAAAAAGTATTCCACCACATTCAGCCGCTCGTTAATCGGCTGCACGTCCTTCAACGGGAATACCAGCCAGCGTTTCAGCAGGCGGGCACCCATCGGGCTGATGGTCTTGTCTATCACATTCAGCAGACTACTGCCACCGTCGTTCATCGACCCCATCAACTCCAGGCTGCGCACCGTGAACTTATCCAGGCGGACATACTTATCCTCCTCGATGCGTGCCAGCGAAGTGACATGCCCTATCTGCGTATGCTGCGTCATGATGAGGTATTGCAGGATGGCTCCCGAAGCGATGATACCGTTCTTGAGATGCTCCACACCGAAGCCTTTCAAGTTCTTCACCTCGAAATGCTTCAGCAGCTTTTCGCGGGCAGATGTCTCGGTAAACACCCAGTCGTCCAACTCGAAGGTGAAGAACTTGCTGCCGAAGTTTCCTTCGAACATCAGCCGCTTGCCACGCTCGAAAAGCACCTCTTTGGGGGCAAAGTTGTTCAGCAGCTTGTCCACATAGTCGAAAGGTCCTTCCGCCGTCAGAAATTCGCCCGTAGATATGTCCAGGAAAGCCACACCGCAGGCACCCTTACCGAAATGCACGGCAGCCAGGAAGTTGTTCTCCCGGTAGTTCAGCACATTGTCGTTGATGGAAACTCCCGGCGTCACCAGCTCCGTGATGCCGCGCTTCACCAGTTTCTTCGTCAGCTTCGGGTCCTCCAACTGGTCGCAGATGGCCACACGCTTGCCGGCACGTATCAGCTTGGGCAGATAGGTGTCGAGCGCATGATGCGGGAAACCCGCCATTTCGATGGTTTTCCCCTTGCCATTGGCACGTTTGGTCAAGGTAATACCGAGGATTTCGGACGCGACGACGGCATCGGTGGAATAGGTTTCATAGAAGTCACCACAACGAAACAGCATGACAGCATCGGGATGCTTTGCCTTCAAGTCGAGGAACTGCTTCATCATCGGGGTAAGGACAATATCTTCGTGCATACAAGTCTTTAATTTTTAATTTCCAAAGCTTTGAGCCAAGAGAGCAGGAAATCGTCAAGTAAGACCCAAAACTTAATGTGACAAAGATAATTCTTTTTTAGAAAACAGCCACGGAGAGGCTTCAAAACCTTAGCAAGCCTTAACAAAGAGACGCATTTCCCTAAAACATGTTATAAAACAGTCTTTTTTATTTGCTTTATTTGGAGATAAGCAAAAAGTTCGTACCTTTGCAATGTGTTTTTCATAGTATTAGATTTAAGGTTAACAAAGGTTGGAGTACAGCGGTACTCCTTTTTTTATGCCCATACCTTTCGTATCTTTCCCCTTTTCCCTTACAAAAGTACATATTCACTCGGCGAAACGCCCTTTATCTTCTTGAAAACCTTGTTCATGCGATCCCAACAAGGATGAGCAACAGTTGTCTCCCATTTACTACATTCCCTATTTAAGCAACAATTCCTGCAATACTGCATTTTAAATTCTTGCTTACTAAAACTTATTCGTCCGACAGCCGTTGAATTATCGTCCGACAATTGTCGGACGATAATTCAACGGCTGTCGGACGATAATTCAACAAGTATCGGACGAATAAATCTTAGCAAATAGAGAGATAGATGGCTTACCGCTTGATTTATTTGTGATTATCCGCGCACACAATCAGTACCTCCCCAAAAGAATCAAGTTGCCAATGGGGTCTCATAGAGATTGTCATTGCAACTTCAGGAATGGCAACGTATTTCCACCGGTAGACAACGGCAATTTCCCGTCCCATTTCTCCACAGCCTTTAGTTGAATCAATTCCGGCGTGATGCTTTGTTGAAGGATACGGTTGGCATCTGCCTTACCCTTGGCGGCAGCTACTACCTTTTCCGCCTCGGCTATAGCGGCTTTCTTTTCATTCTCCACCTTCAAGGCATTCTGCACAGCAGTATTCTTTTCGTCAATGGCAGCTTGCAGCACATCGTTGGGTTTCACGGACGACTGTATGTTGGTAAACGTAAAGCCACGGGTACTGAGACGCTCCTTCAGTAATGCCTCCACCTCCTTCTCGAAAGCCGGACGGTTGTTGATGAGCGAATCCGTCTCATAGAGTCCTGCCACGTCCTTATAAGCGTTCTTCACTTCCGTCAGGATAACACTCTGTTCCAATTCTTCGGTAGTCTTGCGATAGCGTAGAAAAACTACTTTGGCATCCTCCCGCTCAATGAAGTATTCTATAGTAGGGTCTGTCTTGAAGATGGTTCCCTTCTTGTCCTGAATGTCGAAAGGTTCGTAGTCTACAATCTGCGCAAATGCAGGATATTCGAATAGCTGCTTGGCAAAACGGTTGTAAACCACCCATCCGGTTTCCACCTTGGCATCATCTACTCCACGCTCACTACCGGCCAGATTGACGATGATGCCCGTCTGTCCCGAATCAATACGCTCCACGGCAAACATGACCAAGAACAATACTATAATTCCAATGACTGCGACTCCTGCCGCGCCTACTCTCACTGTTGATTTGTTTGTGACTTTCATGGTGTTTTCTGTTAGTTTAATGAGTGAATAATGCTCCAAAGATATTTATAATTGTTTGTTCAAGAAAGGCAATCCGGTTATTTTTGGAGAGAACATTACCTAAAGACAAGGCCTCCCTCCACGGCTTTCTCATTTAAGGGAGTTATAGGGGTTATCACTTCGCTCCGCTCCGTTAGAAGTAAAGGAGTTAAAGCCGATACTCTTGTCTATGTAGTCACAGAAGTATTGGCTTTAACTCCTCTAACTCCCTTAAATGAAAGAGCCGTGGTCTCCCCCCCGCACATAGTACGGAAAGGAGACCTACAGTCTCTATATCATCGGAACTTTTTCAGCCCTACAGACTACTATCCCAAAGGGTTCTCACCCTGGTCGCCGCCACCATCGGAACCGTCACTGCCATCACTCCCGTTAATACGGTCTACATCCTTCAGCACAAGACCATCCGAACGCGTGGCACCGGATGCAATGATACGGATATCGCTGTTTGCACGGAAGCGGTTCTTTCTTCATACCATCTTACGAAATCTTAAGCAATGTACTCAAGGCAATTTCTCCGACACCGGGAAGCTCTACCTTCCCCGGTGCCGAAGAAACAAGAAACCCGCATTGCCTGTATAACACTGTAAATATCCTATGCAAAGACAGAGAGAGCCTCCCTTACTTCACCACACCGTCCGCCATCGTAAATCCCTCTAGCGAACCGGCTTTCACCTGAATACAAATCACACTGATGGCACTGTCCGCAGCGGCAGACAACTGACGTTCTCCTGCCGGAGCCACACGAAGCCAGTCACCAGCCTGCAACTCTACGGTTTCTCCGTCAATCACCATGGTGCCACGTCCGGAAAGGACGGCATAAATTTCTTCATTCTGCTTGTGCGAATGCACAAAGGGCACTCCTCCGCCTGCCGGCAGATTACTGATGGATACTTCCGCACCGGTCAGATTCAATGAATCGTGCAGCTCGACACGTGCCTCGCCTGCGGGCACATTTACCTTCTGATAGTTCTTCATAATGATTTCTCCTATATGTTTTGATTTACAGCCGCAAAGTTAGGCGACTGCCACATGTCACACAATAAGGCACTTAGAACTCAGTCTGTTACCTCCATGTAACCGTTATTGAAAGCCAAAGGATTGAAGTTTTCACTTTAACGTGAATTAACCTCTTTCGGGTTGCCCTCCCTCCCCCACCGAAACAGCCACGCCCGCAGAAACCGCCTCATGAACAAAAAGCAAACAAACAGGAAGATTATTTGACTCCAAAAGAAGAATTTTCTACATTTGTATTTTAAACGCCAAAAGAATACTACTAATATATATGAAAAAATACTTCCTACTAATAATTGTCCTGCTCCTTCAGGCAGTGCCGTCTCCAGCCGGCAACACTGTTCCGGACAATACTTATTTCCTCAGCAGGATAGACCATCAGCAAGGATTGTCACACAGCGCCGTATTCTGTTTCTACCAAGACTCAGCAGGACTGATGTGGCTGGGTACCTACGATGGGGTGAACTGCTATGACGGACGAAACATGGAAATCTTCCGCTCTGAGTTCTCGCCCGAAAAGACACTGAACAACAACATCATCCACGCCATCAACCAGGCAGACAACGGATGCCTCTGGATCAGCACACACCTGGGCGTGAACCGTCTGTCGCCGACAGCCCGCAAGGTAGTGGGCAGCTACGAGTTCAAGGACTACTATTTGCACTCCAACCAGCACGGAGACACATGGATCATTGCACAAGATACACTCTACTTCTACAACCCGCGCCTTGAACGGTTCGTCAAACTGCAAGCACCTACCGTATCGACCGAGGACATGGACCGCCGCTCGTTCGTCACCCCCAACGGTATCTTCTGGCTCTTCCCACAAGATACGGGCACGCTGATACAAGTGTCCATCGACAACTTCGAGAAGGACTCGCTCTCCGTGAAACCAACCGCTGTGACGAGCGCCTTCCATCCCAAAGCCATCCGACACATCTTCTACCAGAACAACTGTTTCTGCTTTATCGACTCGGACCATGACCTCTACCTCTATGACCTCTCGCGCAAGACGAAAATCTACATCCGCAACCTCGCCTCACTGCTGGCGTATGGAGACGACATAGAGGGCATCGTACCCTTCCACGAGGACATCATCATCGCCTTCCGCACACATGGGCTGATACGCCTCTGCACCTCCCACAAGTTTGAGATAGAGATGATAGAGCGCAACGTGCGCATCTACGACATCTTCCACGACCCGCAGCAAGGCATCCTCTGGGTGGGCACCGATGGACAAGGGGCACTGATGTACTCGCGCAAGCAGGACATTGCCACCAACTTGCTGCTCGGCAGCCTTTCACCCAACCTCAACCGACAGGTGCGCTCCATCATGACCGACACGCAGGGCGACCTCTGGTTCGGCACCAAGGGCGACGGACTACTGCACATATCGCGCTACGACGAGGGCATCAAGCCCGAGAAAACGGAAGTGATTGCCCCCGAAGGCCGGCAGAAGGCCACCGACTACCGGAAGTGGGAACGGGAATTCCACGTCTACATACTGAAACAGAGTCGCTATTACAACGGTTTCTGGCTGGGCACGGGCACGCCGGGGCTCTACTTCTACTCTTACGACGACCACACCCTGCAGCAAGTGGAAGGCCATCTCTCCGATACTACCGTCGAGGTGCACGACCTGCACGAGGAGAACGACAGCACGCTCTACATATCCACCTCGGGCAGCGGTTTCCGCAAAATCACGTTCGAAGGAGACGGGAAGCTGTTCCGCACCAAACGGGTCGTGCCCTACGAATTCTTCCACGAACAGAAAGAAATTACCATGTTCTTCCCCATGACAGCCGGAGGCGACTCGCTCCTATGGCTAGGAAGCCGGGGCCAGGGCATCGTAAAGTTCAACAAGACAACGGACGAGTATACCGTCATCTCCCTGAAGTCCCTGCTCCACAAACCGACAGACGATATACTGAGCCTACACGCCGACAGCCTGGGCAACCTCTACGTGGGCAGCACCTCGGGATTCATCATCCTGCCCGCCCCCACCACGCACGCCACCCCACGCTGCATAGACCGCAGCCAAGGCATGCTGAACGACATGATTCACGGCATACTGGAGAACAACCACGGCTTCCTTTGGCTCTCCACCAACCGGGGACTGGTGAAGTACAATCCGGAAAACCAATCGTTTCACACCTACTATTACAACTCGGGCATGCAGGTAGGCGAGTTCAGCGACGATGCCTACTACCGTTGCCCCTACTCCGGACGGCTCTTCTTCGGTGGCATCGACGGACTGCTCTATCTGAAGAAGGAGAAAGACAAAAGCACGCCCGACCGCTACCCCGACCTACTGCTGCGCAAGCTCAGCCTGGGACGCCGCCAAGTGGCGTTGTCCGACTATTATACCGACAACGGAAAGGCCCTGCAACTGCCGGCCGGCGAAAACTCCTTCTCGCTGACCTTTGCCGTACCCGACTTCCTCTCGGCCAACGACATCGAATACTCCTACCGGCTGGAAGGATACGACCGGGAATGGTCGCCCTTCAGCAATGCCAACGAAACGTTCTACACACACATACCCACAGGTAACTATATCCTCCATATAAAATATAAGAAGGACGTCTTCGACAATGAATTCAAATACTATTCGCTGCCCATCCGCATCCTGCCGCCCTGGTACCTGAGCAAGACAGCTTGTGCAGTATATGTATTGCTGTTCCTGCTCGTGGCAGGGATATCCGGCTACGCATTCCACCGCAAACGGTCGTACCGCCGCCTTACCACACGCTTCCAGCGCCCCGATGAACCGGATGCCACCAACATGGCGGACTACAGCCGCAGCATGCTGGACCGCCTTACACTGCTCTACCAGGCTTGCGACCGCCTCCGTGCCGACAACCTCACGCCTGCCGAGCAGCGTGAAACCGTAGAAACCATGCGCGAAACCCTCATGACCGCCCTCCTGCATCCCGATACGCTGCGGGGTGAAGAATTCCACCTCTTCTTCCCCAACCGCTTCATCGTGACGGCCGAGGTCAACGTGAAGGAAACTCTGGAACGTGTGCTGCACACCCTAGACAAGCAAGTGATCGCAACCACCGGCATCCGCCTCTCCACCCCTTCCAGTCTCACCTTTCCGGTCTACGAGAATGCGCTCTACAGCATCCTCTACTACTGTTTCCTGCGGATAACCAAAGAAACCGGAGCCCAACCTACCCAAGTGGAAGCCTCGCTCCACGGAGATCGGCTGTACCTGACCTTCACCGGCGAGGGCAAAAGCATGAAATATTTGCATGACGCCCTCACCAATCAAACCCAACCACCCAAGCAGAAAAGTGCCGACTCCACCTTCGGCATACAGCTACTGGCACATTTCGTACAATCTACCCTCGAAGTGACCCACACCGAACTGCACTGCGAAGAGCCGTGGCAGAGCCTCACCCTGAGCCTTGCCCCCGTCACTCACGAAGCATCTGCCGAAGGAGAGAAGAAAAGTGTCCTTCTGCTCGAAGAACGTGCCGAAATGACGTGGCTTGTCAGCAACCTGCTGGCCGACGATTATCACGTCATGCCCGTGCGCACCATCGAAGAAGCCTTCGAAGAGATGCGCCGCTCGCTTCCTTCGGTATTCATAGCCGACCTTTCGGTATACGCAGGAGCCGAAGAGCGCTTCATGGAACATATTCGGCGCAACCGTACGCTGCTGTCGCACATCCCCTTCATCCCGCTGCTGACGTGGCAGGTCAGCTCGTCGGTGCAACGCGAACTGGTGCTGTGGGCTGATTCCTATCTGACACTGCCCTACGACATCCTTTTCCTGCGCGAGCTGGTGTACGTGGCCATCTATGGCAAGCACGAGGCCAAGCAAATCTACATGGACGAGCTGGGCGAACTGGCACACCACATCTGCTGCACTACCCACGAGCAGACGGAATTCATACGCCGGCTGCTGCAAGTCATCGCCCACAACCTGAAGCAGGAAGAACTGGGCTCGGCTTTCATTGCCGAACGCATGAACATGAGCCCGCGCAACTTCTATCGCCGTCTGAAGGATGTCTCCACGCTGTCGCTCAGCGACCTCATCCGCAACTACCGCATGGAGAAGGCCAGCCGCCTGCTGCAAGAGGAGGAGCTCTCCATTCAGGACGTGATAACCGAAGTAGGCATCTCCAGCCGTTCTTATTTCTACAAAGAGTTCACACGCATGTTCGGCATGACACCGAAAGAGTATCGGGAGAAGAACAGGCCAAAGGAAGAAGCGACACTTTAGTTCCCTGTTCACGCCTGCACATCTTTCACCTTTTTCCGCATCACCCTGTCCATCGGGGATTCCGGTGAAACTTCTTTTCACGATGAGCATCGTGAAGTGAAGGCCTGAATACGCCAAGTTGAGGTTTACGACCGCCAACCTTTACGCTGACAAACATAAGTGCCCGTCGTCTTGAACACCAGTGTCTGTCGCGTCAAGCACCGGACTCTGTCAAAACAAGTATTGCCATCCATCCGCCCGGAATCTCCAATAACGTAATATAAAACTTTTGTTCATTTTCCATCAGATATGAATCAAATGAAGATAGTACCACTTAATCAATTTGACTCATAAGTATACCATTATAAGCAAAATCACATCCGATTCAGGCTTAACACGACTTTAAAAAGAGGCACAACCTTGTTCTCTCCTTGTGCTCTATATAGACACACACACATATAAAACTCTTATTTACAATTACTTTAAACTGTACTCTACAGAACATCCTTGTACTCAACAGCGACCACCCGCTTTTGCCAAAAATCTGTCACCCACACGGACTGTTCCTTATCGGCAAACTCCTTATTTTGCCGCCGAAGCAAAAAAACGCGAGTATTTTTTGTAACCTTAATATTCACTTTTAAACCAAAGTAACATGAACTTATTTGGGATGAAAAAACATCACTTGAAAGCGCTATGGATATGGGCGCTTTTGGCAACGTTCTGTCTGGAGGTTCACGCGCAAAGCGGAACAGTGACAGGACGCGTTTCCGATGAAAAAGGAGAACTCCTCATCGGAGTAAGCGTACAGGAAAAAGATACGGGCAACGGTACCATTACCGACATCAACGGCCAGTACACCCTGAAGCTGACTACTGCCAATCCTACCCTTGTCATTTCCTACGTAGGATACAAACCGCAGGAAATCGCCGTGAACAAGAAAACCCTGATTGACGTGATTCTTGCCGAAGACGTATCGGCACTGGACGAAGTAGTGGTAGTGGCCTATGGACACCAACGTAAAGTGTCCGTGGTAGGTGCACAGTCGTCCATGAAGATGGATGACATCAAGATGCCCACCGCCAACCTCTCCTCCTCCATCGCAGGCCGTCTGGCAGGTGTGGTAGCCGTGCAACGCACGGGTGAGCCGGGACACGACGATTCCGACATCTGGATTCGCGGTATCTCCACCTTCACCAACCAGAACACCAAACCGCTGGTACTGGTAGACGGTGTGGAACGTAGCTTCAGCAACATCGACCCCGAAGACATCGAATCGTTCACCGTACTGAAAGACGCCTCTGCCACGGCCGTTTACGGTGTGCGTGGCGCCAACGGTGTAGTTATCATCAAGACCAAGCCGGGAAAGGTGGGCAAACCGCAGTTCAACCTCGACTACTACGAAGGATTCGTCACCCTGACCAAGCGTCCCCAACTGGCCGATGCCTATACCTATATGGATGCCGCCAACGAAGCGAACATGAACACCAACGGACGTCTGCTCTATACCTCGCAGTACATCGAGGCCACGAAGAAGGCCAACGGTCTGCTGCCGAACGACAACCCCACGATGTTCAACCAATACCTCTATCCGGCCGTCAACTGGATGGACGAGCTCTTCAACGACCTGGGCCACAACCGTCGTGTGAACATGAGCGTGCGCGGCGGTGTGCCCAATGCCACTTACTACGTCTCACTGAGCTACTACAACGAACGAGGCCTGACACGTACCGCACAAATGGAGAACTATGATGCCAACATGCGCTACGACCGCTACAATTACACCGCCAACCTCAACCTGAAACCCACCGAGACCACCACCATCGACCTGGGCTTCAGCGGCTACCTCGCACAAGGAAACTACCCGCAGCAGTCCACCTCCAGCCTTTTCTCGGCAGCTATGGACATCAACCCGGTCTATTTCCCCAAGTTGATGCCCGACGGTTCTGTCCCCGGCATATCGTCCAACGGTGACTTCCGTAATCCATACGCCGACCTGACACGCCGCGGATATACCAACGAAGCACGCAATCAGCTCAACTCCAACATCCGCGTGACACAAGACCTCGGCTTCTGGAAGTGGAGCAAGGGACTGAGCGCCACAGCCATGATAGCTTTCGACGTGAACAACTCACGCAATCTCTACTATAAGAAACGCGAAGACACCTACTACTTTGCCGGCTCCAAAGACAGCGAAACCGGCTTGTGGAACGAAGATGTATTCGACGCCAACGGCGAATACCGCTTGAACCGTACCTATCAAGGAAACCACGAACTGAGTTTCGAGCAGTCTTCTTCGGATAACCGCAGCACTTATTTCGAGGCTTCGCTCAACTACGACCGCTCCTTCGGCCTGCATCGCGTAGGCGGGCTTTTCCTTTATAGCCAGAAGAACTACCGTACCAGCCAGAACCTCTCCAAAGACGACAATGGTACCCTGGTAGGTTCACTACCCTACAAGCAACAAGGCATCGCCCTTCGCGGAACCTACTCCTGGAACGACCGCTACTTCTTTGAAGTGAACATGGGTTACAACGGTTCTGAGAACTTCAGCCCGCAGAAACGTTTCGGTCTGTTCCCTGCATTCGGTGTGGGCTGGGCCATCTCCAACGAAGATTTCTGGCAACCGTTGCAGAAATACGTCTCTTACTTCAAAGTACGCTATACCGACGGTCTTGTAGGTACGGACGCCGTTACCAACCGCCGCTTCATGTACCTCGACCAGATGGGAAGCACAGGCGGCTACCGCTTCGGTGTGAACAACGACGGTGTAGGCGGATGGGGCTTCTCCAAGTACGGAGCCAACGTAGGATGGTCTACCTCACGCAAGCAAGACCTAGGTATCGACCTGAAATTCCTGAACGACAACCTCTCCGTGTCGGTAGACCTCTTCAAGGAGCACCGCAAGGACATCTTCCTGCAGCGTGCCACCATCCCCGACTATGCAGGATTCATTGAAATGCCTTACGGCAACCTGGGTATCGTGGATAACAAAGGTATCGAAGCCACGCTGGAATACATGCAGCAACTGGGCAAGAGTACCTTCCTGACCGTACGCGGAAACATCTCCTGGAATGAAGACGAAATCATCGAGAATGACGACCCCGCAGCCGTATATCCTTGGCTGGAACGCCGCGGCACCAACGTGAACGGCCGCTGGGGATGGATTGCCGAAGGCCTTTTCACCAGCGAAGAAGAAATCATGGACCATGCCAAGCAGTTCGGTGAAGAATATCCGGGACAAGTATCCCGTCCGGGCGACGTGAAATACAAAGACCTGAACGGTGACGGCGTCATCGACGACTACGACCGCTGCCTCATCGGCCAAGGCGACGTGCCCAAAATCTACTACGGCTTCGGTGCCGACCTGCAGATGGGTAACTTCTCCATCGGCGCCCTCTTCTCGGGTACCGCAAAGGCCGACCGCTGCCTCTCGGGCAACGCCATCCACCCCTTTGCCGATACATCGGGCTACTCTAACCTCTACGACAACATCGGTGACCGCTGGTCGGCCGACGACCCCACCAACCAGGATGTGTTCTATCCGCGCCTGCAATACGGTGCCACGGCCAATGAGAACAACACCAAGACCAGTACCTGGTGGCAGAAGGACGTCAGCTTCCTGCGCCTCAAGCAGATGACCGTTGCCTACAACTTGCCCAAGGCATGGCTTAACAAGACGTTCATCAAGAACGCACGAATCTACGTGATGGGTACCAACCTGCTCACCTTCTCGAAGTTCAAGCTGTGGGATCCAGAGTTGAACACCAACAACGGTACGTCGTACCCCAACTCGCGCACCTATTCCATAGGAGTGAACGTGAATTTCTAATCCACCCGTCAAAACAAACAAGAAAACTCATGAAAAATATATTCAAGATAGGAGCTCTGGGACTGCTGATGTCCGTAGGATTGAGCTCATGCAACGACTTCTTCGATGCCATACCCGGCGAACAGTATGACATGGAAGACACCTTCACCAACCGTCAGAAAACCGAACAGTTTCTGAACAACGTATACAGCTACGTGCCCGACGAAACCAGAGAACGCTACAGCACCAACTACTCCGACCAGCCGGGTACCATTGTTACCGGTGCCTCGCTCGAAGCCAACATCACCTGGAGCTGGCATTCCAGCAACGAGTGGACCATGGGTATGACCTACGCTTCGTCCAGCTGGATCAACTTCTGGTTCATCAATTACTACAAAGGCATCTCCAAGGCAAGCTCCTTCATTGCCAACGTGGACCGCTGTGCCGAAGCCAGCGCCAACGACCGCCTGGTGTGGAAAGCACAGGCCCGTGCCCTGCGCGCCCTCTACTACTTCTACCTCTTCCGCATGTACGGGCCGGTAGTGCTCTTAGGCGAAGATGCCCTGGCACTGGACACCCCGCTCGAAGAACTGCTGAAAGAGCGTAACTCCGTAGACGAATGCATCGACTACATCACTGCCGAGCTCGACCTCGCAGCTCAAGACCTGCCCGACCGCTACAACGGCTCCAACCTGGGACGCATCGACAAAGGCGCCTGCAAGGCTTTCAAAGCGAAAGTACTTCTTTACGCCGCCAGCCCGCTCTTCAACGGCAACAGCGATTATGCCGAAATACGCAACAAAGACGGCAAGCAGCTCTTCCCGCAAGAATACTCACAAGCCAAGTGGGAAGCCGCACGGCAGGCATACGCCGACTTCTTCAACCAATTCGGCAGCCAGTACAAGCTCTACACCGTATCAGGCAGCAATGGCCCAGTAGACTTCTATGAATCGTACCGCCAAGTTACAGACGGCGTACACTACGGCGATGACAACAAAGAGCAGATTTTCATCCGTCTGGCAGACCACAGCGACCATACTTACGAAGTGACCCCCTACCACGCACACCTATCGAGCGAAAGCTCCATCCGCGGCGGTCTGGGATTCGGCACCACGCAAGAGATGGTAGACCTCTTCTTTACGGACAAGGGTGTGCGCATTGTGGACGACCCCGACTACAAGGAATACGACGGCATCCCCTCGGCCGACATGTACACCGTGACCGAGGACTACAATAACCCGATGAATCCCGCACGCAACTACTTCCTGGCACGCAACGAGAAAGAAAACGAACCCAACTACGTACTGAAACAATGGAAAAACCGCGAGGCGCGCTTCTATGCCAACATCACCTTCAACGGCTCCACCTGGGTGAAAGACGACACCAACCAGGGCAAGATTACCTCCGTGTTCAGCCTGAACGGCAACTCAGGCTTCAACAAAGCCGGACACGACGCCCCGGTAGAGGGATATGGCGTACGCAAGATGGCTCCCATCAACGGCGTATGGAGCGGCAAGCACTGCGCCAACCTGTTGCGCCTGGCCGACATGTATCTGGGCTATGCCGAGGCATTGAGTGCCTGCGGCGACTATGAAGGAGCCATGCAGCAAGTGAATCTGGTACGTGCACGCGCCGGTGTGCCGGGCTACGGCAACAAGGGCGGCAAGGATGCCAACGGTTACGACTTCCTCACCTATCCTGCCGACCGCGACAACGTGGACAAGCGCATCCGTCGCGAGCGCCTCATCGAGCTGGCCTACGAATGGAACTACTACTACGACGTGCGCCGCTGGAAGGTGGCCGACATGGCCGTGGGTGACGACTGGATTTATCCCTCTTACCACCGTGGCGGTGAAGGCGGAGACATCCACGGCATGAATTCCAAGGCAGACTTCCCCGCCTTCTTCGAGAAAGTAGTGACCGAGACACGTGTCTTCAACAAACGCCACTACCTCTTCCCCATCCCCGACCAGGAGATCCGTCGTAACCCGAAGATGGTACAGAACCTGGGCTGGAACGCAGAGACGGGAGAGAGCCAGGAATAAGAACGAGAAACGAACAACTAAAATCATAACAGATGATAAGACTGAAATCCATACGATTGTTCACTTTCTCTATCCTGAGCGCGGCGGCATTGCTTACGGGCATGCCGGCGTGCTCCTCGGACAGCGGAGATGGACCGGGCGGAGAAAACAAGGGCGACAACTCGTCGCCTTACCACTCGCTGCCCGCGGAAAACCGCAACATGCCCTGCGGCGGAACTGTAGTGGCACAATACTCGGACGCACCCGAGGCCTGCTCCATAGCCAAGCTAGTGGACGGAGATGCGGGCACGAAATACTGCACGCGCCACAACAGCTTCAGCATCACCTGGAACGGCAACAGCAACGTGGCCGTACTCTCCTACTCGCTCACCTCTGCCGACGACGCTCCGGAAATGGACCCCAAGGCATGGACGCTGGAAGGCTCCACCGACAGCAAGACGTGGAAGACGATAGACTCGCGCAGCGACCAGACCTTCGGCTCGCGCAAGGAGAAGAAGGAGTATGAAGTGGAAAACAACGTGACCTACCGTTACTACCGTCTCAACGTGAAGCAAAATGCCGGAAGCGAAAGCACCCAGATAGCCGAATGGACTCTGTCTGCCGCCGCAAGCACGGGCGAGAACATAGACGACCTGCTCCGCTTGGCAGGCGGGAAGACCGCCTCGCAAATCACTCCCATGGGCACCATCCACGAGAGCGACCGCAAGGCATCCGCCCAAGATTTGGAATGGCTGAAAAACGCTACCGCACAGCCGGAGACATTCGACGGACTGGCATGGAAAACGTTTGACGTGGCAGGCTCCATCTACCCCTTCGGCGACCCACTGCCTGCCGACATCAACCAGCATAGCATAGGAGACTGTTGCGCATTGGCTGTTATGGCCGACCTGGCATACACCTATCCCAAATACATCCGGAGCATGCTGAAGGAAAAGGAAGGCAACACGTATGCCGTCAGCCTCTTCGACCCCATGGGGAAACCGGTGGAAGTGTGCGTAGACAACTACTTCGTGGCCGACGGCAACAAACTGGGCGCCTGCTCGGGCAAGACGAACAACGTGACCTGGGCCACCATCATAGAGAAAGCACTCATCAAGTGGCTGCAAGTCTATAAAGGCTCGTCGAGCATCAACGGCATCGCCACGGAATACGTAGCTGCCATCCTCACCGGAAGCGGTAACACCTATTCGTTTGCCCCCGGCGTACTGTCAGGCAAGGATATGAAACGCGCCGTAGTGTCACTCGTGATGCAGCGCCAGCTGGTGATAGGCGGATTTAAGGACGGAGACAAGCCCATCGACGGAAAATACAAGTCGGTGAACTTCCACGCCTACAACTTCCTGCTGCCGCCCTCGAACAAGTACCTCTTCGTGATGCGCAACCCCTGGGGACTACTCCCGCTCATCTCGGGCGGCTACAGCGACGGCAAAGAAGACGGACTGCTGCAGATTGAGGACGATGGTGTGATACCGCCCATCATCGACCTGCGCATCTGCTCGCCCGGAGCCGCCAAAGGATACGCCTCACAAGGCACGATGATGCCTTATACGCCACCCTCGTATGCACCGGTACCCATGCGCATCCCGCGCGCCGTGCTTGCACCGCGGGCTTTCTGAATAAACTACCGAAAAACAACATTCTAAAACGAAAAACAATGAAAAAGATAAGATACACACTACTCGCCTCGTGCCTCTTCGCCCTTTGCGGCTGCGGCACCACCGACGTATGGAAAGACTGGGAAGACCAGGGAACCATGAACGAAGAAACCCGCCTCCGCCCCTCGGAAGTGAAGAAACTACTCTGCGCCGCCGACGGCTGGAAACTCTCCTACGAAGGCGTGGACTTCTACCTGCAGTTCGACGAAAACGGAAACGTCATCACCAACACAAACGAAAAGATACTCCGCCCCGAACTGGAGGCACAATACCACCTCGACTTCAAGGGCGAACAGACCGTGCTGCTGACCTTGGCAGGAAACACCTCGCTGCAATACCTCAAGAACAACCAGGAATCCACATTCCTTATCAGCAGCTATGCCTCCGACCTCATTGCAGCCACAGGACAGGCCCACGGACTCACCATGAACCTCTCGCCCGTCACCACGGCCGACCTTGCCGCGAACCGTGAGACCAAGGCTGCCATCCTCCACCGCGTGGAGGCCCTTGAGAACATCAGCTGCGGAGCCATCCGTGAGAAGGGAGGCGATATACTGGCCTATTATACACTGAGCTCGGACAACGACAACAACTGGTCCATGCAACTCACCGACATCGCGGACGGCAAGGTGGTGCACACCAACCATGCCCTCGTGCTCAACGTGGAGGATGACCGCCTCGGCGTAGTCACCGCCCCGGGTCTGGACATCAAGGGACACGCTCTGAAAAGCATCACTTACGACTACGACGGTGCCACACAGCCCGTCATCGGCAACGCCAGCCTCGTCTTCGATTTCAACGCAGGCGCCTCCTGGACAGATGCCTACATGGGCAACTGGAACACCCACATCATCGATGCCAAGGCAAGCAGCCTCGACCTCTCGCTGATGCCCGAGTCGCAACTCGAGATGGACAACCGCTCGCCGCGCAACCTCGTCATCTGCCCGGGCAGCATCAGCGATGAAGATGCAGGCAAGTGGCACTATGTCTTCTTCGAGCTGAACGCAGCCGCCAATAACGGAAACTCGTGCGTGCTTTTCAGAAACACCGCCATCACTACTCCCTTCGGCGGCTATGGCAACGACGTGAATCTCGCAAAAGAACAATTCAAGCCCCTCATCGACCTGCTCTTCTGCGAAAGTGGGCTCTGGGTATGGGAGAAGGACGGAAATACGTACTTCATCCAGCCGGCAGGAAACGGATGGTTTAAGTTCCAATAAAAAAGCAAATATGTAAATGCTGATTAAGCGGATAAATGAAACAAAATCCACTTAATCAGTACTCAAACATCTCTCCCCAAAGTATTCACATTATCAACCTCATTCCTATGAACTACAAGAAAATAATCCTTGCACTTACCGTAGCGACTTCCATCCTTGCAGGGCATGCACAGCAGAAAGAGCCGGTGGACTACGTCAACCCGCTGATGGGCACCGACTCCAAGATATCACTCTCCAACGGAAACACCTACCCCGCCATCGCCCGCCCCTGGGGCATGAACTTCTGGATGCCCCAGACCGGAAAGATGGGCGACGGATGGGCTTATACCTACACCTCGGACAAAATCCGCGGCTTCAAGCAGACCCATCAACCCAGTCCGTGGATCAATGACTACGGACAATTCTCCATCATGCCCATGACCGGCCGGCTGAAGATAGACCAGGAGCAGCGCGCCTCGTGGTTCTCGCACAAGGCGGAAAAAGCGATGCCCCACTACTACAGCGTCTATCTGTCCGAATACAACCTCACTACCGAAATCACCCCTACGGAGCGTTGCGCCTACTTCCGCTTCACCTTTCCCCAGGCAGACAAGGCATACGTGGTGGTGGACGCCTTCGACCGAGGCTCGTACATCAAGGTCATCCCCGAAGAGCAGAAAATCGTAGGCTACACCACACGCAACAGCGGAGGCGTGCCCCAGAATTTCCGCAACTACTTCGTCATCGTCTTCGACAAGCCTTTCACCTTCAACAAAGTGTGGGCTGACTATCATACCGTGGAGAAACACCTCGAACTGCAATCCAACCACGTAGGTGCCGCCATCGGCTTCTCCACCAAGAAAGGCGAACAGGTACATGCCCGCGTGGCCTCCTCGTTCATCAGCCCCGAACAAGCGGAACTGAACCTGAAGGAGATAGGCGTCAAGAGCTTCGACCAGACCAAGGAAGAAGGCCGCCGCGCATGGAACGACATCCTTGGGCGCATCCGCGTGGAGGATGACAACACCGACCGCCTGCGCACGTTCTACTCTTGCATGTATCGCTCGGTGCTCTTCCCACGCATGTTTCACGAAGTAAACGCCCAAGGCGAAACCGTGCACTACAGCCCCTACAACGGACAGGTGCTGCCGGGACACCTCTTTACCGACACCGGCTTCTGGGACACGTTCCGCTGCCTCTTCCCCTTCGTCAACCTCGTCTTCCCCTCCATGGGCGAGAAGATGCAGGAAGGACTGCTGAACACCTATCTTGAAAGCGGATTCTTCCCCGAATGGGCCAGCCCCGGGCACCGAGGCTGCATGGTGGGCAACAACTCTGCCTCCGTGGTGGCCGACGCCTTCATAAAGAACATCACCAAGGCCGATGCACAAAAGATGTACGAAGGACTGCTGCACGGAGCCAACAGCGTACACCCCCGCATTGCCAGCACGGGCCGATACGGCTACGAACACTACAACAAGCTGGGCTATGTGCCCTACGATGTGAAGATAAACGAAAACGTGGCACGTACGCTGGAGTATGCCTACGACGACTGGTGCATCTACCGCATGGGACAGCTCCTGGGCCGACCCGCCCAGGAGCTGGAACTCTACAAGCAACGCAGCCGCAACTACCGCAACGTGTTCGACCCCGAAACCCGCCTGATGCGCGGACGCAACGCCGATGGCACCTTCCAGGCACCGTTCAACCCCTTCAAGTGGGGCGACGCCTTCACCGAAGGCAACTCTTGGCACTACACCTGGTCCGTCTTCCACGACGTACAGGGACTCATCGACCTGATGGGCGGCAAGCAGACGTTCACCGCCATGCTCGACTCCGTGTTCAGCCTGCCCCCCGTCTTCGACGACAGCTACTACGGCGGTGTCATCCACGAAATACGCGAGATGGAGATAGCCGGCATGGGAAACTATGCCCACGGCAACCAGCCCATACAGCACATGATTTACCTTTACAACTACGCCGGACAGCCCTGGAAAGCCCAATACTGGCTGCGCGAAACCATGAACCGCCTCTACCTGCCCACACCGGACGGCTACTGCGGCGACGAGGACAACGGACAGACCTCGGCCTGGTATGTGTTCACCGCACTGGGATTCTACCCCGTCTGCCCCGGAAGCGACCAGTACGTGCTCGGTGCCCCCTACTTCAAGAAGGTGACGCTGCAACTGGAAAACGGCAAAAAACTTGAAATCTCCGCCCCGAAAAACAGTGATGAAAACCGCTATATCCGTTCCCTCAACTACAACGGGAAGAACTATACCAAAAACTACCTCGACCACTTCGAGTTGCTGCGCGGTGGCAAGCTGACCTTCAACATGGACAGCCGTCCGAACAAGACGCGCGGCGTGAAGGAGAGCGATTTTCCGTATTCACTCAGCAATGAGTAACAAGTCATAAATGACAAAAACATTCTTAACCACATCATCATGAAGATTAAAACATTCATCATCCTGCTGACAGCCGCGACCCTGCAAGTAGCGGCCCAGCAGCCTGCCGACTATGTCAACCCCATCATCGGCACCAATGGCATGGGACACACCTTCCCCGGGGCCTGCACTCCCTTCGGGCTGATACAGCTCAGCCCGGACACCGATACCATCCCGCACAACGTGGACGGACGGTATCAGGGCAAGGCCTACGAGTATTGTGCCGGCTATCAGTACAGCGACTCCACCATCGTCGGCTTCAGCCACACGCACCTGAGCGGCACGGGCCACTCCGACCTGGGCGACATCCTGCTGATGCCCGCCACCGGCAGCCCGAAACTCACTCCCGGACGTGCCGCCACTCCCAACGAGGGCTACCGCTCGCGCTACGACCACGCCACCGAGAAGTCTACGCCCGGATACTACGAAGTGACCTTGGCCGACCATGGCATACGTGTCCAGCTCACCGCCACGCAACGGGTAGGCATACACAAATACACCTTCCCTTGGGGCGAAGCCGGGCACCTCGTACTGGACCTAACGCACGGCATCTACAACTACAACGGCAAAGTGCTCTGGGCCAACCTGCGCGTGGAGAACGACACCCTGCTGACTGGCTACCGCATTACCAACGGATGGGCGCGCACCAATTACACCTACTTCGCCATCTCCCTCTCGCAGCCCATACGAGACTACGGCTACCGTGACTTGGAACCCGTGAAGTACAACGGCTTCTGGCGCCGCTTCAAGCTGGAGAAGAACTTCCCCGAAATCACCGGCAGGAAAATCGTCTCCTACTTCCATTTCGACACCCGGCAGAACAGCGAGCTCGTAGTCAAAGTGGCCCTCTCTGCTGTCAGCACCGAAGGCGCCCTGAAGAACCTGCGCGCCGAAGCCGCCGGCAAGAGCTTCGAACAGCTGGCCGACGAAGCCCGCGAAAGCTGGAACCGCGAACTGCGCCACTTCACCGTGGAAGGCACAGCAGATCAGAAAGCGATGTTCTATACCTCGCTCTACCACACCATGATTAATCCTTCGGTCTACATGGACGTGGACGGCCAGTACCGCGGACTCGACCACAACATCCACCGTGCCGACAGATTCACCAACTATACCATCTTCTCCCTTTGGGACACGTACCGCGCCCTGCATCCCTTCCTCAACCTGGTGAAGCCCGACCGCAATGCGGACATGGTGAAGTCGATGATTGCCCACGCCCGGCAGAGTGTACACGGCATGTTGCCCGTGTGGAGCCTGATGGGCAACGAGAACTGGTGCATGAGCGGCTATCACGGAGTGTCGGCCGTATCGGACGCCTTGGTAAAGGACGTCTTGAAAGGCGAAACCGACGAAGCCCTCAAGGCGATGGTCAGTACCTCTACCGTGCCCTACTATGAAGGGGTGGCCGACTACATAAAACTGGGCTACATCCCCTTGGAAAAGAGCGGTACGGCTGCCTCCAGTACGCTGGAGTATGCCTACGATGACTTCACCATCTACCGGGCAGCCCTGAAAGCAGGCCACCGCGAACTGGCGGACGTGTATCGCAAGCGCGCCCTCAACTACCGCAACCTGTACGATCCTTCCATCGGCTTCGCCCGCCCGCGCCTGGCAGACGGCTCCTTCAAGCAGGAGTTCGACGTATTGCAAACCTACGGCGAAGGCTTCATCGAAGGAAACTCCTGGAACTTCTCCTTCCACGTGCCCCACGACGTGCTGGGACTGATGCAAGTGATGGGAGGTGAAAAGCAGTTCATGGAGAAGCTGGACAAACTCTTCGCCATGCACCTGCCCGAGAAGTACTATGAGCACAATGAAGACATCACTGCCGAATGCCTTGTAGGCGGCTACGTCCACGGCAACGAGCCGAGCCACCACGTGCCCTACCTCTACGCCTGGACCTCGCAACCCTGGAAGACGCAGTACTGGCTGCGCGAAATCCTAAACAAGATGTATCGGAACGACATCAACGGCTTGGGCGGCAACGATGACTGCGGGCAGATGTCGGCCTGGTATCTCTTCTCGGTGATGGGATTCTATCCCGTATGCCCGGGTACGAATCAATATGTGCTGGGCGCTCCCTACCTGCCCTACCTGAAACTAGAACTTCCCAACGGCAAGACACTGGAAATCAAAGCACCCGGTGTAAGTGACAAGAAGCGCTACGTGCAGTCGCTGCGCATCAACGGCAAGGAATACGGCAACATGTACATCAGCCACAGCGACCTATTGGAGGGTGGCGTATGGGAATTCAAGATGGCCGCTTCGCCCAACAAGCGCCGAGGCACCGCCACCAACGCGAAGCCTTACTCACTGACGGACGGAAAGGAGGAGAATTGAGAAGCCACTGCTTATCAACAGTATAAGAACTTGCGAAACTTCAACCGACAACTTAAAAACTCAAAAGATATGAAAACAAGAAATCTGCTCTACACTGCCTGCCTGGCAGCCGCCTTCGGCACCTACGCGTGCCAGCAACATACACAAACTGCAGCCAAACCGACCGACTGGAACGATTACAACGTCGGCACTATCCTCTTCGAAGACAAAGCACCCGAATCGGCCGGTTCGGACATCTATCACCGCATCATTCCCGATGCCGAATCGTACATCAAGGAACAGGCACGCACCGTGCTGGCCACGCTCTATGCCTCGCCCGAAGACAGCATCGCACCGGTGCACAACATCCACTATACGCTGGAAGACATCGACGGCATCTCCGCCAAGGGAGGCAGTAACGGTGACGTGACCATCTTCTACAGCACGCGCCACATCGAAAAATCATTTGCCGAAGCCGATACCGCAAAACTCTTCTTCGAGACCCGCGGCGTGCTGCTGCACGAACTGACCCACGCCTACCAGCTGGAACCGCAAGGCATCGGCTCGTATGGTACCAACCGCGTGGTCTGGGCATTCATCGAGGGCATGGCCGATGCTGTGCGCGTGGCCAACGGCGGCTTTGGTCCTGATGGACGCCCCAAAGGCGGCAACTACATGGACGGTTACCGGAAAGCGGGCTACTTCTTCGTATGGCTGCGCGACAACAAGGACCCCGAGTTCCTGCGCAAGTTCAACCGCAGCACGCTCGAGGTGGTGCCCTGGTCGTTCGACGGTGCCATCAAGCACGTCTTGGGCGAAAAATACAATATTGACGACCTGTGGCATGAGTACCAGGTGGCCATAGGAGACATCGAAGCATAACACATACAAACAGACTATGAACAATGGACAAGAAAGGTAAAAAACAGTTTTTAGGATTCACACTGGCATGCCTGGCGCTCTCCGCGCCGGGCATCGCCCAATCTGAGAAGCTCATCGATTACGTGAATCCTTTCGTGGGTACCGACGGCTACGGCAACGTCTATCCCGGTGCCCAGATTCCCTTCGGAGGTATCCAGATAAGCCCGGACACGAACCACCGCTTCTACGATGCGGCCTCGGGCTATAAGTATAACCACACCTCGCTGATGGGCTTCAGTCTGACCCACCTGAGCGGTACGGGCATCCCCGACCTGGGCGACTTTCTCTTCATGCCCGGCACGGGCGAGGCGAAGCTCACTCCCGGCACACCCGAGAATCCCGACGAAGGCTACCGCTCGCGCTACTCGCACGAACGCGAACAGGCCACGCCCAATTACTACACCGTACACTTGGACGACTACGGGGTGAAGGCCGAAATGACCTCGGGCCTGCGTAGCGGCATGTTCCGCTTCACCTATCCCAAAGCGGAGAAAGCGTTTATCCTCATCGACTTGAACCATACGCTGTGGCAGTCGTGCGAATGGGCCAATCTGCGCATGGTGAACGACTCCACACTGACCGGCTACAAGCTGGTGAAAGGCTGGGGCCCCGAACGCCATGTCTACTTCACCGCCACCTTCTCGAAGAAACTGGACGGACTGCGCATCATGCAGGATGGAAAACCGGTAATCTACAACACCTCGCGCTTCCGCAGCGACCGCGAGGCATGGGGCAAGAACCTGGTGGCCTGCATCTCCTTCGCCACCCGAGAGGGAGAGGAAGTGACCGTGAAGACCGCCATCTCTGCCGTCAGCACCGACGGAGCCGCACGCAACCTCCGCGAACTGGACGGCCTGACCTTCAATGCCCTGAAAACCCGGGGCGAAGAGTTGTGGGAAGAGGAACTGAGCAAATATACCCTCACTGCCGACCGCAAGACCAAGGAAACGTTCTATACCTCGGCCTACCACGCCGCCCTGCACCCGTTCATCTTCCAGGATGCCGACGGCAGCTTTCGCGGGCTGGACAAGAACATCGAGAAGGCCGAAGGATTTACGAACTATACCGTCTTCTCGCTGTGGGATACGTACCGCGCCCTGCATCCCTGGTTCAACCTGGTGCATCAGGACGTGAACGCCGACATTGCCAACTCCATGCTGGCACACTATGACAAAAGCGTGGAGCGGATGCTGCCCGTCTGGTCGTTCTACGGCAACGAGACGTGGTGCATGATAGGCTATCACGCCGTATCGGTGCTGGCGGACATGATTGTGAAGGAAGTGCCGGGCTTCAACTACGAGCGCGCCTACGAAGCCATGAAGACTACGGCGATGAATCCCCACTACGACTGTCTACCGGAGTATCGCGAACTGGGCTATGTACCCTTCGACAAGGAGGCAGAATCGGTATCGAAGACCTTGGAGTATGCCTACGACGACTATTGCATCGCACAGGCAGCCCGCAAGCTGGGCAAGGAAGAGGATTATCGCTACTTCCTGAACCGTGCCCTCTCCTACCAGACACTGATTGACCCCGAGACCAAATACATGCGCGGACGCGACAGCCGGGGCCAGTGGCGCACACCGTTCACTCCCGTAGCCTATCAAGGTCCCGGCTCGGTGCACGGCTGGGGCGATATCACGGAAGGATTCACAGTGCAATACACTTGGTATGTACCCCAAGACGTGCAAGGGTACATCAATCTGGCAGGAAAGGAGTTGTTCAAGAAGCGCCTCGACGAGCTGTTCACCGTGAAGTTGCCTGAGGATATTCCCGGAGCACACGACATTCAAGGCCGTATCGGAGCTTACTGGCACGGCAACGAGCCTTGTCACCATGTGGCTTATCTCTACAATTACTTAAGAGAGCCTTGGAAATGCCAGCAGTGGGTGCGTGCCATCGTAGACCGCTTCTATGGCAACACACCCGATGCGCTGAGCGGGAATGACGACTGCGGACAAATGTCGGCATGGTATTTGTTCAACTGTCTGGGATTCTATCCGGTAGCGCCCTCAAGCAATGTCTACAACATCGGCTCGCCTTGCCTGGAGGCCGCCAGCGTGAAGATGAGCAACGGCAAGCTGATAGAGATGCAGGCCGACAACTGGTCTCCACGGAATGTATATGTGAAAGAGCTGTACGTAAACGGCAAGAAGCATGACAAATCCTACCTGACGTATGAGGATATCCGCAACGGAGTGAAGCTGCGGTTCGTGATGAGCAGCAAACCCAATTATCGCCGGGGAGTATCGAAAGGAGCAGTGCCGCCTTCCTTGTCGAAAGAGGGGAAGACAATGAAGTATGGTTCCGGCGAATCCGTATCCGAGGAATAAGTATAATCAACCATTATTTTGCTACATAAAAAAATACATTTTCTATCTGTTGGCTCTTGTCCTCGCCGGGTGCACGCACAGCGGCGGGATAAAGCCCGCAAATACAGGCATCCAGGTGCTGCAAATAGACTGGAAACACATCAGCGACAAGCTGGATTATGCGCCGATGGTGGAAGACAGCATCCTGATGTTTCAGCTCGAAGCAACGAATGAGTGCCTGATTGGCGAAGTCACGAAACTAATCTATCAGAACGACCTGATTTATATAGCGGACAATCTTGGCAAGCGCGTGTTCGTGTTCGACACCACCAGCAAGCTGCAAGCCGACATCCACCGGGTGGGCAACGGACCGGGCGAGTACACCCATATCTCCTGCTTCGCCGTACATGGGACGGAAATGGTGATATTCGACCATTTCCTGGGCAAGTTTTTCTTCTTCGATGCAGAAGGGCGGTTCCTGCGCGAAAAACCAGCCGACGGTATATGGACGGAAGATTTGTTCTGCATAGGCGACAAGCTCTATCTGCCCAACAGCAGCCGGACACACGAAGGCTGTTATCATCTGTTCGCACTGGACCTGAAGGAGGGTGACAAGCTGGAAAAGCATCTTCCCTTCTAAGAGGAGGCGGACGACGGCAACGGGAATGGAGCCTGGATACCTACTGATGAAGAAGCGCTGTTGTGGTTCTATCCTTACGACGAAGTGTACAAGCTGAAAGACGACAGCATCTCCCTACGGTACAAGGTAGATTTCGGAAACCGGTGACTGCCCCAGCAGTATATCGATGGTGACGGAACCACTGCCCTACAAACCGTCTTCCAGGATAATTATGTGACAGGGATAGACCGTATCCAGCAGTCGAAAAGGTATCTGTTGATGCAATTCGAAGATGCGGAAAACGAGTATTTCACCCTATATGACAAAGAAACGGACGATATGCGGACAACAAAGTCACTATACAACTCCCTATTGGGCAGACTACCCTTGCAGCAGGAGGGAGAGCACTTCACCATCCAGCACGATCACATCGTCCAATGCCATGATGCCTACTTCTTCCAGCTTTGGAACACGAACGGGCACTTGGAATCGGGAGATACACGGTTCTATACGGAAGAACTCAGAAAAAGATTTGTGGAACTGGCACGGACAGAGGTCCATGGATAAAAGATATACATTAAGGATGTCATAATACCTCCAACTAGAAAAGTTCGAGTATGTATCAGAACTCTCTCTTTATGGAATTTACTCCTGCTACAGCTATTTGTAGCAGGGGTATTTCTCTATTTCATGAACCAACGATTCAAATGATTATGAGGAGCAACTACTACGAATTTATAGAATTTCGAGTGGGGAAGTTCTTTCAGATTTACCGTATAGGAAGTGGTGCCGGCGGGCAACTTGGCAAGCTCGATGTAATTGTCCTTGCTTCCGGTCTTGAAATGATTAGTCGTAGCAGCGTAGACGGTGACCGGCACTTACTCCGCGTAAGTGCGCCATGACAAGGTCACGGTGTCGTCATAAGGCATGGTCTTCAAGTCGCAGATGTCTGTCCGACCGATGAAAGGAATGCCATCCTGCTCCCAAAGGACATCCGAAGGCACCTCGAAACCAAGGTAGCGGCTGAGAGACGGAGCTATGTCGGTTATGGCCAGATTACGGTCTGCGAAATGCGCATTGACCGGCACGTTGGTCGAAATCCAGGTGGTGTGCTCGCGCTCGGACTGGCTCCCATGTCCGTAGCCGTTTTCAGTGCGACCGTGGTCGGTGGTGACCACTACCATCCACTCTTCATCGAAATGCTCTTCGCGATACTTCACAATTTCCCATACGCGTGCCACCTGCTCGTCGGCTTTGCGCACATACGCATCGAAGAATTCGCCGTTGCCCTCTATATGGCCTGCATCATCGGTGTACCACAGATAAAACCAACTGAGGTCGGGTGCATCCCGGCGGATGCTCTCGGCAGCATCCTTGGATACTTGTTCGTCGTAGTCGAATACATGCAAATCCTTCTCCTTGTGCGGAAAGCGGACTTTATCGAGATCGTAACCGTCACTGACGTAGTCTATCTTCAAGCGGCCTGTCTCCTCCTTGCTCTCTCCTATGAGCACAGTACGGTTGTCGATCCAGCTCGAGTAGAGTCCGGTCTTCACCGGACGCGACTGCTCCTTGGCGATGCGGAAAATGGTCCAATAGTTGTAATTGGGCTGTAGGTTGTCATTGCCTCCCACATTATGCTTGTTCAGCCAGGTGGCTGTCAGCAGATTGGTGTAACCGATGGCCGATATAATGGGCGTTTGCGAGTAAGTGCCTATTTCTCCACCGGTATATGCCCGGGCATATGCGCCTCTTGAAGCGATGTCGAAGACAGCGGGTGTGTGCAAGCGCTCTATCTGGTCGGCAGGAACTCCGTCTATGACGATATAGACTGCTTTTTGGGTACGGGCACACAAGCTGATACACCACAGTGCCACAAGTAAGGTAGTGATGGTGTAACGTTTCGTCGTCGAATTATTTGAGTTTGAGCACAAATTTAATGAGAATCTCTGGAAAAGGCTAATAAAAAGGAGGAAAAGTCTTCGTAATACCACGGTTCTTTCATTCAAAAAACTCTGCCCATTTCTCCGGCACCGGGGAAGGCAGGGTTCCCCGGTGCTGGAGAAATAAGTGGATTGATACTTGCTTTATCGTAACGGTGGCATCTGAAAACGTGGTGGGGCAAGTGTCGGCCCACCGGAGTTCATTTTATCAGGAAAAACGACATTACGCAGAATCTCATACAAAATTCCGCCCATGTCCAGACTTAATTTAAACTTGTCTAATTTATAATAAGGAATCACCACGGGCACCGTCTCCCAACGACCGCGATAAGCATCGTAATAACGTTGTACCCCGACTTCCATCCCAAAACGTTCGGACATATCTAGCGATATGGTGGCACCATAATGGTGGGTATCCATCCCATAAGGATTTCCTATGGCATACGAACCGAAAACTTTAAAAGTTACACGGTCCGAAGCCTGATACCGCAAAACTCCCGAAGTACTGAAAGCCTGCCCGGTGGAATGAATCATATTTATCTTCATGGCATCTACGCCAAGCTGAAGCGTCAGCCTTTGGTTAAAGGCGTGCTGATATCCCAGGGAAGCATTGTTGAAACGTCCGATACCCGGTACGCTGGTCTGCCCACCAGAACCGAATAACATACCGTGAGGGAACTGTCTTAATACACCACTTGCGCTGTAATCTCCCCGAAATAGCAGAGAAGGATTGGTCTGATAAGGCAGACGAAGAGACTCTTTCAGTGAAAAATCGGGCAGAGAATAGGAGTGTTCCGGATGAAACATAGAAGAAGGGGCAAAGTTTCCAGAGGGAAGCTCAAAAGGAGAGAATAGAGATTCATTGAATTCTGGCTGTATCTGTATACTGTCACGAATGAAACGTACACTGTCTTCCTGCGCAAAAAGCAACTGCGGCACAAAAGCCAACAGCAGGCAGATTCCCAAACGGACATCAAGACAAGAAATATTGACTTTCCGTTTTATACACATATACCCTCCTTATTTATATTCATAATACTGCTATACAAAAATAACGAAAATAAATCAGAAGAGCAGTACATATACTGCTAAATTATTACAATATAGAAGAATACATTATTAATTTTCTATCAATATCAACCCTACTCCTTTCACTGTTTTAATGGTTACCGACTCGTCTTCCGAAAGAAGTTTCGTCTTGCCTATTATTTTGAAGACAAAGATAGAATTTTATCATAGAAAAGGAGAATTTTACTTTTTTTCCGCCCAATATACTCCTCCCAATATCAGCACCGCCCCCATCAAAGCAACTATAGTAAGCTGTTCGCCAAGCAGAAAAGCAGAACCTACCAGAGTGAAGAGAGGATTCAGATAAATATAGTTGGAAGCTCTTATCGTTCCCAGCTGTTTTAAGACTACGTTCCAGACTACAAAACAAATCAAAGAAGCCAATACACCCAGGAAAAGTAAATTGAACAAAATAGCCGGCTCGAGAAGACGGACAATGTCGAAGTTCCAGGGATGAATCAGAAATGCAGGAAGAATAGTCAATACCCCATAAAAAAATATCTTACGGGTAATAAAAATTATACTGTAACAGTTGGACATTTTTCTCATTATTAAACTATAGAATGCCCAGGAAAAAGCTGCAAGTAAAGTAAGGAAATCACCTAAAGGAGAAATCTTTAATACAAAACTACCATTATAAACCACCAATGCCACACCAACCAACGCCAGCAAAGAACCAGCCATCAATCCACGGGTAGCCTTTTCCTTTTTATAAATCCACAAAGAAAGAATGGTCGTGAGCAATGGTGCCGTACAGACAATAAATGCCACATTCGTCGCCAATGTAATCTCCAAAGCTGTATTTTCCGTAAAAAAGTAAAATGAACCGCCTGCTATACCTCCTAAAAACAGCCAAGATTCATCTTTCCAATTATCAGCAAACAGTTTTCGGGGAGAAATAAACCAGATGCCCAGATAAGCTATCAGGAAACGAAGCAAGAATATTTCCTGCGGGGAAAGGCTATGCCCAATCAATACTTTCGTTGAAATAAAAGTCAGACCCCAAATACCTACCGTAAGGACGGCGACAATATGATAAGTATAATTTTTCATTGCGTTCATACACTTCCGATAAGTTGCGCAAAGATACGACTTTCTTCTTCAACACAATAACGCGAAGGATGAAATCTTCCCAGACTTCATCCTTCGCTATATCCTAAAAATCTTTTAGTAAATATCCTATTGAATTAATTTAGCTATTATTTGTATTACAAACAAAAAATTAGTTTTAAAAGCACATCACAAATGTAAGTAATAAAAAGTGAATTATCAAGCCTTTGCCATTGTTTTTTATGTTACTTAGCTACAAATCTGAAAATAAACCCGTAACTTTGCACCGATATTAACCGGATACTAACCGGTTTTAACCATGGAATAAACAATGTTTTCAACAAAATATTAATAAATACCACTATGGAATACAATTTCAGGGAGATTGAAAAGAAATGGCAGAAAAGGTGGGTGGAAAACAAAACCTACCAAGTAACGGAAGACGAAACGAAAAAGAAATTCTATGTGCTGAACATGTTCCCCTACCCCTCCGGTGCGGGATTGCACGTAGGTCATCCGCTGGGATATATCGCTTCGGATATTTACGCCCGCTACAAACGACTGCAAGGTTTCAATGTACTGAATCCCATGGGATATGACGCTTACGGTCTTCCAGCAGAGCAATATGCCATACAAACGGGACAGCACCCTGCAATTACGACCGTCAACAATATCAACCGATACCGTGAACAGTTAGATAAGATAGGTTTCTCTTTCGATTGGAACCGCGAAATTCGTACCTGCGAACCGGAATATTACCATTGGACCCAATGGGCGTTCCTCAAAATGTTCAACAGTTACTACTGCAACGATAAAAAGCAGGCACGTCCTATCCAGGAACTGATTGAAGCATTCAGCCAAACCGGTACTGAAGGAATGAATGTGGCTTGTGGCGAGGAATTGAGTTTTACCGCCACAGAATGGAATGCCAAGAGTGAAAAAGAACAGCAGGAAATCCTGATGAACTACCGTATTGCCTATCTAGGCGAAACAATGGTTAACTGGTGTCCGCAACTTGGTACCGTACTTGCCAATGACGAAGTAATAGACGGTGTCAGTGAACGCGGCGGTTTCCCTGTCATCCAGAAGAAAATGCGCCAATGGTGTCTCCGTGTATCTGCCTATGCACAACGCTTATTGGATGGACTCGATACCATTGATTGGACCGAATCCTTGAAAGAAACCCAAAAAAACTGGATAGGACGCAGTGAAGGTGCGGAGATACAATTCAAAGTGAAAGACAGTGATTTGGAATTCACTATTTTCACTACCCGTGCAGATACCATGTTCGGTGTCACCTTCATGGTATTGGCTCCCGAAAGCGAACTGGTACCACAACTTACCACCGACATACAAAAAGATGAAGTAAACGCTTATCTGGAACGCACCAAAAAACGTACTGAACGCGAACGTATTACCGACCGTAGCGTTACCGGTGTATTCTCCGGAAGCTATGCCCTCAACCCCTTTACCGGTGAGGCAGTGCCCATCTGGATAAGCGACTATGTGCTTGCCGGATATGGTACGGGTGCCATCATGGCTGTGCCTGCACACGACAGCCGTGACTATGCTTTTGCCAAGCACTTCGGCCTCGAAATCCGCCCGCTGGTAGAAGGTTGCGATGTAAGCGAAGAAAGCTTCGATGCCAAGGAAGGTATTGTATGCAACTCTCCACGAGAAGGTGTTACTCCCTATTGTGACCTTTCATTGAACGGACTGACCATCAAAGAAGCGATTGCTGCTACCAAGAAATATGTGAAAGAGCACAATCTGGGACGTGTAAAGGTGAACTTCCGTCTGCGTGATGCCATTTTCTCACGTCAGCGCTATTGGGGCGAGCCGTTCCCGGTTTACTACAAGGATAACATGCCTTATATGATTGATGAAAGTGCCCTACCCCTGGAATTACCCGAAGTTGCCAAATTCCTGCCTACCGAAACCGGTGAACCTCCATTGGGACATGCCACAAAATGGGCTTGGGATATTGTGAACAAATGTGTTGTGGAAAACGAAAAGATAGACAACACCACCGTCTTCCCACTGGAACTCAATACTATGCCCGGATTTGCCGGTTCAAGCGCCTATTATCTGCGCTACATGGACCCACACAACAACCAGGCACTTGTGGATAAGAAAGTAGATGAATACTGGCACAATGTAGACCTTTACGTAGGCGGTACCGAACATGCAACTGGTCACTTGATATACTCCCGTTTCTGGAACAAATTCCTATACGACCTCGGCATCTCCGTAGCCGAAGAACCGTTCCAAAAGTTGGTGAATCAGGGCATGATTCAAGGACGAAGCAATTTTGTCTATCGCATCAAAGATACCAATACATTCGTGTCCCTAAATCTGAAAGACCAGTACGATACTACCCCACTCCACGTCGATGTGAATATCGTATCCAATGATGTTCTGGACCTTGAAGCTTTCAAAGCATGGCGTCCCGAATACGCAACTGCCGAGTTTATTCTGGAAGACGGCAAGTACATCTGTGGATGGGCTGTGGAAAAGATGAGTAAGTCCATGTTCAACGTTGTCAATCCCGATATGATTGTCGACAAATACGGTGCCGACACTCTCCGCATGTACGAAATGTTCCTCGGCCCGGTAGAACAATCAAAGCCATGGGATACAAACGGAATAGACGGTGTACACCGCTTCATCAAGAAGTTCTGGTCACTGTTCTACGACCGCAACGACAATTATCTGGTAACAGATGAACCTGCCACCAAGGAAGAACTGAAATCCCTCCACAAACTGATTAAGAAAGTGACGGGAGACATTGAGCAATTCTCTTACAACACAAGTATCAGTGCTTTCATGATTTGTGTAAACGAGTTGTTCGGGATGAAATGCAGCAAGAAGGAAATTCTGAACCAGTTCATCATCGTTCTGGCTCCCTTTGCTCCGCATGTATGCGAAGAATTGTGGGAGACTCTGAACAATGCAGGTTCTGTATGCGATGCCAAGTGGCCAGTATGCAACGAAGAATACCTGGTGGAAGATACGGTCAACTACACCATTTCCTTCAATGGAAAGGCACGGTTCAACATGGAATTCCCCGCAGATGCGGCATCGGATGCCATCCAGACTGCTGTATTGGCCGACGAACGCTCTGAAAAATGGATAGAAGGCAAGACCATTGCCAAAGTAATCGTAGTACCAAAGAAGATTGTGAACATCGTTGTTAAATAACAGATATGCAAATTACAAAACCAACCAAAGCGGAAGTGACGAGGGAACTGAAGGATTATATCTTCATCACTTTGGGGCTCATCAGCTATGCATTGGGATGGGCAGCTTTCCTCATCCCTTACCAGATTACGACCGGAGGTACTACCGGTATTGGTGCCATCATCTATTATGCCACTGGATTTCCCATCCAGTGGTCATACTTCATCATCAATGCCGTACTGATGACTTTTGCCATCAAGATACTCGGACCGAAGTTCAGTATCAAGACCACGTTTGCCATCTTCGGACTGACCTTTTTTCTATGGTTTTTCCAGCTGTTGGTGAATGGTCCCGATGGTGTCCCTCCCCAACTGCTGGGCGAAGGACAAGACTTCATGGCTTGTCTGATAGGTGCTGCAATGTGCGGTGCCGGCCTGGGCATCGTATTCAACTGTAACGGTAGCACGGGAGGTACGGATATTATTGCAGCCATCATCCACAAATACAAGGATGTCACACTGGGACGCATGATAATGGCCTGTGACTTCATCATCATCAGTTCCTGCTACGTGGTATTTCATGACTGGAGACGTGTGATATTTGGTTTTGTAACTTTGTTTGTCATCGGGTTTGTACTGGATTACATTGTCAACAGCACCCGGCAATCTGTTCAATTCTTTATTTTCTCCAAAGAATATGAAAGGATTGCCGATCGCATCACCAAAGAAACCCATCGCGGTGTAACGGTACTCGACGGTATCGGCTGGTACAGTAAACACAACGTGAAGGTGCTGGTCGTGCTTGCCTACAAACGTCAATCGGTAGAAATATTCCGAATGGTGAAAGATATAGATCCGAACGCTTTCATTTCCCAAAGTTCCGTCATCGGTGTATACGGAGAAGGTTTCGACCGGTTAAAAGTGAAATAGGGACTTGTATAAGCCACAAGTATAAGGAGAACATAATATGAGAAAGAAATTTGTATTTGCCACCAACAATTCACACAAACTGGAAGAAGTGACTGCCATTTTGGGAGAGAAGGTCGAACTTCTCAGCATGAAGGATATCAAATGCGATACTGACATTCCGGAAACTGCAGACACACTTGAAGGAAATGCTTTACTGAAAGCAAGATATATCTTCGATAACTATCATCTGGACTGTTTTGCCGATGATACCGGTTTGGAAGTGGAGGCCCTTGGTGGGGCACCGGGTGTACATTCTGCCCGTTATGCCGGCGATGCACACAATTCGGAAGCAAATATGAAGAAGTTACTGAAAGATATGGAGGGCATCGAGAACCGGAAAGCACAATTCCGTACCGTATTTGTACTTATCATCGACGGAAAGGAACATCTGTTTGAGGGCATCGTGAAAGGAGAAATCACAAAAAACAGAAAAGGTACTTCTGGATTCGGTTATGATCCCATATTCATTCCCGAAGGATATACACAGACTTTTGCCGAAATGGGGAATGAACTGAAAAATAAAATCAGTCACCGAGCATTGGCCACTAACAAGTTGTGTAAGTTCTTAACGAGATAATGTTTTTGATGTAATGATATGCCAATGTGCTAATGACCTTTCGACGTGACAGCACAGCCAATTAGCACATTAGTATATCAGCACATTATAATCCCAGTTGAGCCGATATTTCCAACATCCTCTTAATCGGTTTCACTGCTTTTTCTGCAATCTCAGCATCCACCTTTATTTCTGGTGATTCGTTTTTCAAACAATCATAAAGCTTTTCCAGTGTATTCAACCGCATGTAACTGCATTCATTGCAGGCACAAGTGCTGTCGTTGGGAGGAGCCGGAATAAATGTTGTCTGCGGGCATTGTTTCTGCATCTCGTGCAGGATACCGCTTTCGGTAGCTACAATGTAGCTCTTTTCGGGATGTGCCACTGCATACTTCAGCAAAGCTGCCGTAGAGCCTACCACATCGGCCAGTTTCAAGACTGTACTCTTGCATTCGGGATGTGCCAGTACCACCGCATCGGGATGCTGCCGTTTTATTTCAACAATCTTTTCAACCGAGAATTCCTCGTGTACATGGCATGCGCCATCCCATAATAACATATTTCTTCCGGTAATGGAGTTGATATAATTACCCAAGTTCCGGTCTGGGCCAAAGATTATTTTCTCATCTTTGGGGAAGCTTTCCACAATCTGCTTTGCATTGGTAGAAGTTACCACCACATCGGTCACCGCCTTTACGGCAGCCGTTGTGTTCACATAGGATATCACCGTATATCCGGGATGCTCTTTGACAAACTGACTGAATTTGTCTGCCGGACAACTGTCTGCCAACGAACAGCCTGCCGCCATATCGGGCACCAGCACCTTCTTGTCGGGACAAAGCACCTTTGCCGTTTCTCCCATGAAATGCACACCGCACATCACGATGATGTCCGCCTCCGTCCGGGCCGCCCATTGTGCCAAAGCCAGACTGTCGCCCACGTAATCGGCTATATCTTGTATTTCACCTTTCTGGTAGTAGTGTCCCAGAATGATTGCGTTCTTCTCCTTCTTCAGCTGCTTGATAGCTTCTATAAGATTATCCATAATTATATTTTTTAATTTCTCTTTCTTCTTTAAAAATCCTTTGATAGTGATGATAGGCTGTTAACAGTGTGGACAAATAAATACGATTTTTCTTGCCTATGAAGTTATTAGTATCAAGCTGAATTTTACTCTTATGCTTATAAACCGGGGTTTTTAAGTTTATCCGTTGATAATAAGACTTCTGCTAAACAGCATTAACATGTTGTTAATAATATGCAAAGTTAATAACTTTAGAGTTATAAACCGATGAAACTAGGCTGAAAAATATGTTGAATGAAGCCTGGAAAATTCTCCTTAACTTTTTTGGTTTGTTCGTTTCACTGCTGTAATATGCAGACCTTTGAATAATGCAAGGATTATTTTTAAAATTGTTTCCCTATTGTATTGACACCTTTTCAACGGTTATTAACCGGGATATAAACGGAAAAAAGTATCTTTGCGGGGAGATTTAAAAGTATATTGTCATGCGTAAACTGAAGATAACTGAACTGAATCGTATTAGTGTAGAGGAATTTAAGGAAGCCGAAAAACTGCCTTTGGTAGTGGTATTGGATAATATCCGCAGTCTCCATAATATAGGTTCCGTTTTCCGTACTTCGGATGCTTTCCGCATCGAGTGCATTTATCTTTGTGGCATTACAGCTATCCCACCCCATCCGGAGATGCACAAAACAGCTTTGGGAGCGGAATTTACCGTAGATTGGAAATATGTTGATAACTCTGTTGAAGCTGTTGATAACCTAAAAGCCGAGGGATACATTGTTTATTCTGTAGAGCAGGCGGAAGGTAGTGTGATGCTGGACGAACTGGTGCTGGACAAGACTAAAAAGTATGCTGTGGTAATGGGAAATGAAGTGAAGGGTGTTCAACAAGAAGTGATTGACCATTCGCACGGTTGCATTGAAATTCCTCAATACGGCACAAAGCATTCGTTGAATGTATCGGTTACGGCGGGTATTGTTATTTGGGATTTATTCAAGAAACTGAGATAATAACAGGGCTGTTAATAAGCTGTCAATATATCGGGTTTGTTGGAGCTATATAGGTATGATGAGAGATTTTATGAACAGTGGTTGATTTTTATAATCAACCACTTTATTCATTGTAAATTAATGCTTTATCTCCTAATCTATCCTTTTTGTTAACCATGTATTCAACACATATCGGTTGTATGTGGAAAACTTGCTGTACAGTTGGTGTCTTTTCTTATTTTTTGTATATTTGCTGAATATATATAAATCATATCGATATGAAAAAGATAATATCTTCATGGATAGGCATTTTTGTAGGTTGTACTATTCTGGCAGCAGGTTTTGTTTACTTTATCAATCCTTATAATCTTGTTCCTGGCGGGGTGTATGGAGCCAGTATTGTGCTTCATAATCTGTTCCCTTCTATTCAAGTAGGTACTTTCGGTTATATGTTTGATATTCCTTTGCTTATCATTTCCGTGCTGGTACTGGGAGCAAAATTGGGAGCACGTACTATCGTGGCGGCACTATTCACTCCGCTTGCCATGAATGTGCTGTCTCTCCTCTCCTATCCTTCTGAAGAAGCGCTCCATCAGTTGGACCCTACACAGTTGCTGGGTGGCAGTCTGAATATGTCCGACCATTTGATGCTGACTTCTGTGATTGGTGCGGTGGTTATCGGTATAGGCTGTGGTATTGTAGTGCGTAGCCGGGCTACTACAGGAGGTACGGATATTGTGGCGATGATATTGCAGAAATATTGCCATATACGTTTTTCAAAGGCGATACTGCTGGTAGATGGCATCGTGGTGGGATTCGGCCTATTGGTTATCGGTTTCGGTATTGGAAATCCGGATGATGCTACACAACCTTCGTGGCATTTGTCTTTCTATTCACTGATAGCTATTTTTGTCACTTCGAGGGTATTGGCCTATGTGATAAATGGGGAGAAGAATGACAAGATACTGTTTGTCATCAGTGATATGCGCCTTACCGCTTTGCACGACTATATTCTTAAAGATTTGGACCGTACAGCCACTTGCATCAAGAGTAGTGGTCTTTATACCAATGTAGACAAGGAAATGCTGTTTCTTGTGGTGAGTTACAAGGAAGTGGTAGGTATCAAGCAGAAGATAAGGGAAGTAGACCCAAAGGCTTTTGTAGTGGTTACCGATGCTTATGATGCATTTGGTGAAGGTTGGAAAGAGCTTCCGATGGCAGGAGAGGTACAACCCGAATAAGTAGTAATAAACAATTGTTCATTCTGTTATTAACTGAATATATAGCTTAATATCAATTGTTTAATAACTAATTATTTGTGTTGCTAACATAGTTTTCAACATGGTGTTAACTATAAGTTTTTTGTTTGAATGAACGGTATTGTTGCGAAGTCGATGATGTGGAACTTATGGCATGGTTGCCATAAATTGAGTGCAGGTTGTAAGTATTGTTATGTTTATCGTGGTGATGCTCGGCGAGAGGTGGACAGTTCGGTGGTGGTGCGGACAAAAAACTTTGACCTGCCTTTGCGTAAAAAGCGTAACGGAGAATTCAAGATACCACCTGGAACATTTGTCTACACCTGCTTTACTTCCGATTTCTTTGTGGAAGATGCTGACAAATGGCGGGCCGAAGCATGGGAGATGATTCGTTACCGCAGTGATCTGCATTTTATGATGATTACCAAGCGTATAGACCGTTTTTCTGACTGTCTGCCCGATGATTGGGGAGACGGATATGATAATGTAACCATCTGTTGTACGGTTGAAAACCAGACTTGCGCCGATTATCGCTTGCCCATCTATAGGATGGCTCCCATAAAGCATAAGATAATAATCTGTGAACCGCTGCTGGAAAGGATAGATTTAAGTACTTATGCTGTTGGCGAATGGATTGAACAGATAGTTGCAGGGGGAGAATCCGGTTACGAAGCCCGCCCTTGTGATTTTGAATGGGTGATGGACCTTCGCAGAATTTGTGTGGAAAATAAAGTGGAGTTCTGGTTCAAGCAGACCGGCTCTAAGTTTGTCAAAGACGGAAAGACATATGATGTGAAACGCCAGTTTCAACATTCGCAGGCACGCAAGGCGGGAATAAACATCAGTTTATAATTGTCCGCTTTCCACCATCAATATCACCCGTTCGGTCAATGCATCGTCTCCCATAGGGTCGTATTGCTTCTTTAGACTGGCGCCGAAGAGTGCGGCAAAAGTCTGGTAGAAACCGGCTTTGAAAGGGCCCATAAAAGCTTTTACCAGTTCATATCCGGTGGAGTTGGTCTGTCGGTCTACCAGTTTTATTAACAGTTTGCCTTGGGCAAAGGTAAGTTTCTTCATGCGGGGAGTGTATTGCTCCTTCAAGCTTTTCTCTACTGCTTTCATGTGTTTCTGGCGGGCTTTCTCGGTGGGCAGGGTCATCATGTATTCGTAGGTTTCAATGATGGCACGGTTAATCTCCTTGGAGATGGGAAGTACCTTCTTTACGTCACGAATGAGTTTGTAGTACTTGTTCATGTCGCGCTTGTTCTTGAATTTAAGCGGCTTGAAGATGTAGACAGTGGGGAGCTTGACATAAGGGATGGTATCTCCTTCGTAAACGCACATGGGAGTAAGATAGACACTCTTTTGCGCAGCAGACTGTGGTTGCTGCTGTGCAAAACATTTCAGGCTTCCGAGAGAAAGAAACATGATGAGTATTACTATGTTAAGCCTTGCGTTCATGTTGCAAAAGTACACCATTCTGTGTAATGTTGTTGCATCATGTTGATTTTTCCTTGCTCAATTAACTTATTTAAGGTAACTTCGCTTCCCAAAACATGAAAGTGACCTACTATTAATGGAATTACTCAAGATAGGAGTTTTTGTAAGTATGCTGTCAATGACTCCTATGCTTGAAGCTCAAAATATATCCGGCCTTCAGAAAGAACAGCCTTTACTTCTTTTGGAAGAAAATTTGGAACAACTTTCCATCGGGAATGAGGAAGAATACGGTTGGGAAGATGAATTGGAGGAGTTGTCCCGACGTCTGCAAGAGCCTGTCAACCTCAATGCCGCCACTAAACAGCAATTGGAGCAGTTTCCTTTTCTTACGGATATACAGATAGAGAATCTTCTGGCTTATGTCTATATATACGGACAGATGCAGACCATTTATGAATTGCAACTGGTGGAGGAGATGGATAAACGTACCATCGACCTACTGCTGCCCTTTGTCTGTGTGCGGGCAGTGAAAGCGGGTAGGGGGTATCCTGCTTTAAAATCTATACTGAAATACGGGAAACACGAAACATTGGCACGTTTGGATGTACCGTTCTATATCCGTAAAGGATATGAGAAGAATTACCTGGGACCTTCCCTTTACCATTCTTTGCGCTATAATTTTCATTATGGAGATTATCTCCAAATAGGCGTGACGGGAGAGAAGGATGCCGGAGAACCATTCTTTGCCCTGCACAACAGAAAAGGCTATGATTACTATTCTTTCTATTTTCTGATAAAGAATCTGGGGCGGCTGAAGGCTTTGGCATTGGGCAATTACCGTCTGAGCTTCGGGCAGGGACTGGTACTTAGTACGGATTTTCGTTTAGGAAAAACATTCTCTATGTCTACAACAGAATATCGTACCGGAGGCATCCGTAAGCATAGTTCTACTGATGAGTACAATTATTTCCGGGGAGTGGCGGCAACGGTGGGAGTATTGCCTTACTTGGATATTTCGGCTTTCTATTCGCATCGCTCCATGGACGGTGTGGTGGAGGATGGCGAGATAACTTCCATTTACAAGACAGGGTTGCATCGCACGCAGAAGGAGGCAGATAAAATGAATGCCTTTGCCTTGCAGGTAATAGGTGGAAACATGACCTATGAAAAGAACTCTCTGAAGGTGGGAGTAACGGGGATTTACTATTTTTTCAACCGTCCTTACAAGCCTCGGTTGAACAAGTATGCAAAGTATAATCTTCATGGAAGTGATTTCTATAACGTGGGTATGGATTATAGGTATCGTCTGGGCCGTTTTGTCTGGGTGGGGGAAGCGGCAACCGGCAGTAAAGGCTATGCGTTGCTGAACCGGCTGAAGTATAATCTTTCTTCCGATTATCATCTGCTACTTGTTCACCGGTATTATTCATATGATTATTGGACTTTGTTTGGGCGTTCCTTTGGCGAAAGCAGTATGCCGCAGAATGAGAATGGATGGTATTTGGCAGCAGAGGCCACACCTTTCGCTCATTGGAAGTTTTTCACTTCACTGGATGTGTTTTCTTTTCCTTGGTGGAAATACCGTATAAGTAAGCCCTCAAAGGGAGTGGATGCCATGTTTCAGGTTACTTATACTCCTCGAAAGAGCCTTTCGATGTATTTTAATTATCGGTACAAACAGAAAGAAAGAGACGTGACGGGTACAAGCGGTGCAGTTATCGAACCTATCTATCACCATAAACTCCGTTATCGGCTGACCTATATGCCGGGAAGATATATCTTTCGTACTACAATAGATTATAACCACTTCCGTCAGCAGGATGGGGAAGGGTATCGCTTTGATAGACGGCAAGGTTATCAGTGTACTCAATTTTGCTCGTACACTTTCCCCTTCCCTCTGTCAGTTTCCGTGCAGGGAACCTGGTTTCATACGGACGATTACGATTCGCGTGTTTACGCCTCCGAGCGTGGATTGTTATATACTTTCTATACCCCTTCCTTCTATGGCAAAGGGTTCCGTTACTCCGCTCATCTGCGATATGATTTGAGTAAGAACTTCATGTTTCTTGCCAAATTCGGACAGACGGTTTATCAGGATAGGGAGACGATTGGTTCGGGCAATGATGAGATACCGGGAAATAGGAAAGCGGACTTGCAGATGCAACTGCGTATCAAGTTTTAGAAACTGTTTTAATTTTATTTTTCAGGTTGCCTCAGAAGAAAACTGAAATAAAATTAAAACAGTTTTTTAGAGTCTTCTCTTTATCTGTCACTTTCTTCCAACATGAAAATTTCATTTACAGTCTTTCCGAATATCTCTGATATTTTCAATGACAGCAAGGTGGAAGGGACATACTTTCCCGATTCTATGGCATTGATGGTTTGCCGGCTCACTCCTATGGCTTCAGCCAATTGCTGTTGGGTCATATGCTTGATGGCTCTTTCTACCCTTAATGTATTAGTCATTGTTGCTCCTCCTAAATTTATAAAGTTCAATGTTGTACTTTATGATGAACAGAAACAATATCATGAACAAGTCTATAAATACAAAATTAAGATATTGCATGTCATAAATCAGCATAGTGCATACTATCAGTAGGGAATATGCTGTTATGGTAGCCCAGATAAGAGAGTTTGAACGAATATTGGCAATGCATTCATCTTCGTCCTTTTCTTTTGAGAAAGCTATGAACAAGAGTGAAACCGTAAGCCCTATCATACTCAACTCGTCGAATAAAGAGTTCTTGATAATACCCCAGGGAATTACTGACAACGCGTTTACCTTCAACCAATCTTCATTGCTGCCGTCGAAAAGGCAGATGAAGGACGTGATGGCGAATGGGACAAATAAACACCAACCTATCTTTCTGAAAGTGGTTGGAAATAAATAGTTCTTTCTCATAATACTATGCATTTAGATGTTATCTGCAAATGTAATGTATACTTTACATATAAACAAGTAAAATAGATAAAATATAATGTATGATTTACTTTTTTAACATGAAATGTATGCTTTATAAAGGGAATATTTTCTTTTATGGGTAAACTTTTGCAAGCCGAACATTGCCAGATACCATAGTTTTCACTTAACTTTGGAGCGGTAAGATTGTTTAAGCATTAATCAAACCGTAAATCGTCAAATCATAAATAGTATGACTGTCATTTATCCATCTCCCATATTCGGTCCCGTTCATTCTCGCCGTCTGGGAGTATCTTTGGGAATAAATTTATTGCCGGCAGACGGCAAAGTATGCACTTTCGACTGCATTTACTGTGAATGTGGCTTCAATGCCGACCATCGTCCCAAACAGCCGTTGCCTACGCGCGAAGAAGTCCGTTCGGCCCTTGAAGCCCGTCTGCGGGACATGCAGCAAAACGGACCTACACCGGATGTACTGACTTTTGCCGGTAATGGAGAACCGACGGCATATCCCCGTTTCCCCGAAATCATAGAAGATACACTTGCCTTGCGCGACAAGTATTTTCCGAATGCAAAGGTGAGCGTACTGAGCAATTCTACCTTTATTCATCGTCCTGCCGTATTCGAGGCTTTGAACAAGATTGACAACAACATCCTTAAACTGGATACGGTAGATGAAGAGTATATCCGTGTACTTGACCGTCCTACCGGACATTACTCCATCCGGGAGATTATAGAAGGGATGAAAGCGTTCAAAGGGAACTGCATTATCCAGACCATGTTTCTCAAAGGAAGTTATAAAGGACAAGATATGGATAATACATCCGATAAATTTGTTCTTCCCTGGCTGGAAGCTGTCAAGGAGATTGCTCCCCGCCAAGTGATGATTTATACCATCGACCGCGAAACGCCCGACCATGATTTGCAGAAGGCCACCCGCGAGGAACTGGATCGCATTGCGGAACGGATACGGGAAACGGGTATACCGGTAAGTGTTTCTTATTAATAATATACTTATGAAATCAATAGCAATTAAAGATTTAAGCGAGAACTTCTTCGAAGTGATAGGCAAAGAGTGGATGCTGGTTACGGCAGGCAGTAAAGAACATTTCAACACCATGACTGCCAGTTGGGGAGGTATTGGCTGGCTTTGGAACAAGCCGGTGGTGTTTGTCTTTATTCGTTCCGAGCGCTATACGTATGAGTTTATGGAGGAGAACGAATATTTCACTCTTTCTTTTTTAGGAAAGGAAAATCGGAGCATTTACAACCTTTGTGGCAGTAAATCGGGTAGGGAAGTGGATAAGGTAAAGGAAACTGGTCTGAATCCTATCGTTACCGAGCGGGGAAACATTCTCTTTGAGCAGGACCGCCTGGGATTGGAGTGCCGCAAGCTTTTCATTACCGATATGAAAGAAGAACTCTTTCTCGACCATTCCGTCTACGAGCGTTGGTATGGCGGTGACCACGGTGGATTGCACCGGGTTTATGTAGCCGAGATTGTAGATGCCTGGGTAAAGGAATAGCTCCTTTACCACAGTTTCAAGTCATATTCGGCTTCCACCTTCTCTTCTATTTCATCCGGAAGGGCGGGGAAGAAGTCGATACCTGTAATACGTTCCACTTCGTCCACTGTATTGACGTAGCTGTCCAATGGATGATTGCCTGATGCATTCTTATAAATGAAGCCGATGGCTTTGGGGGGATTGCTGTCTGCACACAGAACGACCTTGAAGAATGCTTCGGGCACTGTAATTTTGTGCTTCTTACCAATGGTACGGTGACGTTGGTCATAGAGAATAGGACCGCATACAATGTATATCTTGCCTTCTTCTTGTGCCCAACGGCGGCATGACTCTTCCAGTTCTTTCCAGTCGCCACGGTTTAGATTGTGGTTCTGCGGGCAAATGTTTGTCATGTAGAAGCTCTCTTGCATGGCTTTCCAGTGCCAGCGGTTGTCACCGGCCGGACACATATGTCCGCGGTCCATGCCGGCTCCTTTGTAGTCATCGGTGGTTACTGCCTCGTGCTCAGGCAGGTCGGGGTCGGGCAAGAACTTGTCTGTACGGCTTTCACGTTCCACCAGTTTTTCGGGAGTGAGTTCCCAGGCTACCCAATTGGGTATCTTTAAATCCTTGTTGTAGGATACTGTGTAGCCTTTCCGCTGGAGAATCTGTTCGGAGACGTTCTTCAGCTTTGCCGGTATTTCAAGGCGTGTGCCTGCCGTGAGTTCTATCTTGGCAGGCGTAGAACTCTTTTGCCTGGCATCCGAAAGTATCTTTGCAACGGGTTCATAGGCAAGGCAGACCGCACATATAAACAATATAAGATAATAGACGCCTTGCGATTGTTTCTTTTTTTTTCGTGCCATGCCGGGATTAGTGTTGGATAATTATTTTGGCCCTTTCCAGTGCCACATTTATGTTCGGACAGATATTTTCTTCGCCCAACAGCTCATAGAAGCCCGATTTTTCCAGTACCTTATGTACCTTTTCATTGACACCGGAGAGCACAATGGTTATTTTTTCCTTTTGGGACATCTCACAAAGGCTTGTCAAGTTGTGGATACCGGTAGAATCGATGAACGGAACTTTACGCATGCGGATGATGCGCACTTTGGGGCGGTCGCCCAGCCGCGCCATGATTTCTTCGAATTTGGTGGCGATGCCGAAGAAGTAAGGACCGTTTATTTCATATACTTCCACATCCTCGGGGATTATTAGGTGCTCGTCATTGCTTGCAATGTCCGATTCTGCATTCGGGTCTATTTCATCTTTGATGACGGATATTTCGGTAGTCTCCATGACGCGGCGCATAAACAGCACGCAGGCAATCACCAGACCTACTTCAATGGCAATAGTCAGGTCGAAGATGACGGTCAGGAAGAAAGTAATCAGCAGTACCGTGACATCCGATTTAGGATTCTTCAATAATGCCTTGAACGTACGCCAACCGCTCATGTTATAGGATACTATGACCAGTACACCCGCCAGGCAGGCCATTGGTATATACTGTGCCAGTGGCATGAGAAACAGTAGGATAAGCAGCAACACCACTGCATGAACCATACCTGCTACGGGAGTTTTTCCTCCGTTGTTGATGTTTGCCATGGTACGCGCGATGGCTCCGGTGGCAGGGATACCGCCAAACAGCGGGGTAGCCATGTTGGCAACACCTTGTGCTATCAGTTCCGTGTTGGAATCGTGTTTGTCGCCTATCACACCATCAGCTACGGTGGCAGACAGCAAAGATTCGATGGCACCCAGTACAGCGATTGTAATGGCTACGGGGAACAAGTTCTTTATCGCTTCCCAATCCAAGGCAGGCATCACGGCATCCGGCAGTTCGGCACGGATGCTGAAACGGTCGCCGATGGTATCGATACAGTCAATGCCTCCATATACTTTCATCAGCCAGACTGCCACTGTCACCACGATGATGGCAATAAGTGACCCCGGTATCTTCTTCGAGAACCGCGGTGTAATGGCAATGATGAAGATACTGACAATACTTACAATCGTGTTCCACCAGTTAACGGTATCGAAATGTCGGAAATAAATCATCCATTTTCCTACAAAGTCTCCCGGAACTTTCTCTCCTCCGAACGTCAACCCGAAAATGTCGGCAATCTGCGTGGTGAAGATGGTGACGGCAATACCGCTTGTAAAACCTACGATGATGGGATAGGGGATAAACTTAATGACAGCTCCCAGCTTGAAAACTCCCAGCAGAATAAGCAGTACGCCTGCCATCAGTGTGGCGACAATCAGCCCCGATTCACCGTATTGCTGGATGATGCCATAGATAATGACGATGAACGCACCGGTCGGTCCTCCAATCTGTACCTTGCTTCCACCCATCAGAGAGATGATGAAACCGGCTATGATAGCCGTAATGATACCTTTCTCCGGTGATACGCCGGAGGCGATACCGAATGCAATGGCAAGCGGGAGGGCAACGATACCTACAATGATACCTGCCATCAGGTCTGCCATGAACAGTTCTTTAGAGTAATTTTTTAAAGCCGTGTATAGCTTTGGTCTGAATCCGAACGCTTTCATTATAATCTACTTTTTTATACGTTTTTTTATACAGAATGTAATGTATATATTGCAAATTGCCTGCAAAAGTAGATAAAATAATGGATATTAGTGAACACAACTGTGATGTATTTTGTTTTCCTTATCAGATATGTGCTATTAATTATGCTAAAATGCCTTTTCGGATTATCGGTGAAGATAGATTCTTTCTATAAGACGATAGATGAATCCGATGGGGCAGAAGTGTGGTTATTTCAAACTAAATTCGTAATTTTGTGTTGTTTACGAACAGTACGAACGACATTTATACGTAATTATATTAACTAATAAAAAAAGAGACTATGGCTAAAAGTGTTAAAGGAACTCAGACTGAGAAGAATCTGCTGACTTCATTCGCTGGTGAATCACAAGCAAGAATGCGTTACACTTATTTTGCAAGTGTAGCCAAGAAAGAAGGTTACGAACAAATCGCCGCTATTTTCACAGAAACGGCTGACCAGGAAAAGGAACACGCTAAACGTATGTTCAAGTGGTTGGAAGGCGGTATGGTAGAAATCACCGCTTCTTATCCTGCAGGTGTTATTGGCACTACCCTGGAAAATCTTCAGGAAGCTGCTGCCGGCGAACACGAAGAGTGGTCATTGGATTATCCTAAGTTTGCTGATATTGCAGACGAAGAAGGTTTCCCCGAAATTGCTCTTATGTACCGTAACATCGCCATTGCCGAAAGGGGACACGAAGAACGTTATCGCGCTTTTATCCAGAATATAGAGACTGCCAGCGTATTTGCCAAGGAAGGTGAAGTGGTATGGCAGTGCCGCAACTGTGGTTTCATCTACACCGGTAAGGAAGCTCCTCAGGTATGTCCGGCTTGCTTGCATCCGCAGGCTTACTTCGAAGTAAAGAAGTCAAACTATTGATAATGTCTCCTGCTTGTGCAGGTATGGATAACGGGAAACGCCCGGATGCTTTCTTCAGAGCATCCGGGCGCTTTGTTTAAATGACCATGTTCGTTTTCCGTGCCAGTATAGTGGCGCGAGTTTTACTTTAGTTACTTCCCGACGTGCGGATAGTCTATCGTGTAGTGCAGTCCGCGGCTTTCCTTGCGTTCCATGGCTTGCTTTGTTATCAGGTATCCTACGTTTATCATGTTGCGCAGTTCGCACAGCTCTCGGGTAGCCTTGCTACGCTTGAAGAGTGCTTCTGTCTCCTCGTAAAGTATGTCCAGTCGGTTCCAGGCACGTGTCAACCGGGTATTGCTGCGGACAATGCCTACGTATGCCTCCATAATCTGGTTCACTTCCTTCATGCTTTGTGTGATGAGGACACGTTCTTCGGTGGAGATGGTACCTTCGTCGTTCCATTCGGGGATGTCTTCGTTGAAGTCATAACGTTCCAGTACGCTCAGCGCGTGTTTGGCTGCCGCGTCGGCATAAACCACGGCTTCAATCAGTGAGTTGCTTGCCAGACGGTTGCCGCCATGCAGTCCGGTGCACGAACATTCGCCGATGGCGTACAGACGGCGGATGCTGCTCTGTCCGTCCAAATCCACCGTGATGCCTCCGCAGAGGTAATGGGCGGCGGGGGCTACCGGTATGTATTCCTTTGTGATGTCGATACCGATGCTGAGGCATTTCTTGTATATGTTCGGGAAGTGCTTCTTGGTTTCTTCGGGGTCTTTGTGGGTGACGTCCAGATACACATGGTCCTCACCGCGCTGTTTCATTTCGTTGTCGATGGCACGTGCCACGATGTCACGCGGGGCCAGCGAGAGTCGCGGGTCGTACTTCTGCATGAATTCTTTTCCGTCTTTGGTGCGCAGCACGCCGCCATAACCACGCATGGCTTCGGTGATGAGGAACGAGGGGCGGTCTCCCGGATGGAAAAGGGCTGTGGGATGGAACTGGATGAATTCCATGTCTTTCACTGCTCCCTTGGCACGGTAGACCATGGCAATGCCGTCTCCCGTGGCTACCAGCGGGTTGGTGGTATGGCGGTAAACGGCTTCGCAACCGCCCGTTGCCATGATGGTGACTTTGGAAAGGAAGGTATCCACCTCGCCCGTCGCTTCGTTCAGCACGTAGGCACCGTAGCACTTGATGCCGGGGGTATGGCGGGTAACGATGATTCCCTGGTGATGCTGGGTAATGATTTCCACAGCATAGTGGTCGGTCAGTACGGTGATGTTGGGGTGTTGCTTCACAGCTTCGATGAGGCTGGTCTGTATCTCTGCACCCGTATTATCCTTATGGTGGAGGATGCGGAATTCGGAGTGGCCGCCTTCTTTGTGCAGGTCAAACTCTCCGTCCTCCTTTTTGTCGAAGTTCACTCCCCATTTAATGAGCTCCTTGATTTGTTCGGGAGCATTGCGCACCACCTTCTCTACGGCTTCGCGGTCGCTTATCCAGTCACCTGCAATCATGGTGTCCTCGATGTGCTTCTCGAAGTTGTCCACAGCCAGATTGGTGACGGAAGCGATACCTCCTTGTGCAAAATAGGTGTTTGCCTCTTCCAGACCTGCCTTGCAGATAAGGGCTACTGTCCCCTTGTGCGCCACTTTCAGCGCAAAACTCATACCGGCAAGCCCGGAGCCGATAACGAGGAAATCGAACTTTCTTACCATAGGATTTAGTGTTTATCGCTGCAAAACTACAAAATAAGTACATTCCTTGTTCATTCCGTAGGGATTTATTCGTAAAAAGACCTACCTTAGCGGCAAAAATCCGATAGAATGAATAGAATCTTTCATGCCCGTATTGCTGTAGGGCAGTTTTTGTTTCTGGCTCTGATAAGTGGTCTTGCCATTTATATGTTGTGGGATAAATACGTGCTGCCTGCGGCGCTTTTCATGCTTTGGCTGATAGTTGTCATCGAGAAGCTGATTCATACTACCTATACGGTGACTCCGGACGGGAAGCTGAAATTGTATTTCGGCCGCTTCTCGCGCAGTAAGGAGATTCTGCTGAAGGATGTCATTTCCGTGGAGCGTGCCTCTTCCATGCAGATAGGACGGTTTGCAGTAATGCGCTACGTACTGGTGAAGTATGGAGCGGGTAAGTGCGAGGTATTGTTTCCGGTTAAAGAGGAGGAGTTCATCCGGTTGATGGAGGAACGGAGAGGATGAGCAATATGGTGTGCCCACGTATGTGATTTCGTTTTAATCTGCCGTTATCGGTTTCATGGTAATGTCTCCTGTGTAGCTTTCCGGAGTTGTTTGTATGAACTTTCCCTTTATCTGTTTTTCCGTTTTTGTATATTCACCTACGAATGTCAGTGTATAGGTAGCTACAAGCTTGCTGTAGTGTAGTGTTCCTTTTATGATGAGCCGACAGTGAGGTGGTATGCTGATGGTGGAAGTACTGCTGTTTGGACCTTTGGCTTTTGTTGTTTCGCTGCCATATTTTATTGTTGTCCCGCTTAACGATAGTTCATCTCCAAACATGTAAGGGGCATTGACGAATATGTCTTCTTCCCCCATCCATGCAAATGCTCCGGGGTCGTTGCTTTGGAAGGTGGTTTCCTGCCATGTGTCTTCAAAGGGGGAGTTTGTGGTAGTAATACTGCTGTTCAAATTGTTTTCCATGATGAAAGGCGGGAGTTCTACATCATAGGTACTGAATCCATCCCCTTCTTCTTCAAAAGAGTATTGAATATCTTTGAACAGATATTTTTCAGCATCTTTAATTTCGTCTTTATCATAACAGCCGGTCGTGCAGACAATCAATATGGCGGACAATACGAGGTGGAATAGTTTCTGTTGTTTCATAGCCTTTACTTTTTTGTGAGGATGTACGTACAAAGATAAGTTTATTTTTTTGAAACTATTCATAGTGAGCACTTTATTTTCCTGATAATTTAGTCTTTCTGTAGATGCAGGTAATCTTTGAATCATAAATAAAGCTTAATTTTAGCTCTTCTGTTTGCAGTTTTTCGGATATGGCAGCGTCCATTATGTAAAAAAGAAACGAACATGAATTTGAATTGTGCCATTTTACATGCAGACCCGGAGATTGCCGGAAGGTTGGAAGAGTATATCGACAAGGTTCCTTTTCTCTCTTTGCACGGAAAGTACGGCAATCCTCTTGAAGCGCTGAAGGATTATTATGAGACAAAAGTGGAAGTTTATTTTGTCGGCATCTATCCGGTGGAAGAAGGTGAAATCAACGGAATGGATTTTTGCAGGCTCTTGTCCTCGTCCACTCGTGTCATTTTCATTACAGACACCGACCGCTATGCTGCCGAATGTTTCCGTCTGGATGCGTTGGACTATCTGATGGACGGGCTCAATTTCTCCACGTTTTTCCAGTCTGTCAGCAAGGCGGCACGCTGGTTTTCTTTGCAAGATGCAGGTACGTCCGACTCCAAGCACAGGCAAGGTCTGGAAGAGGCTCCGAAGGTGATTTACATGCGGTGTGACAACCGCATCATGCGGCTCGACCTGGAGCGGATAAACTACATAGAGGGTTTGGGGGATTACGTCAAGATTTTCTGCAAGGGTGCCTCCAAACCTGTCTTGAGCCTATGCAGTATGAAGTACATGGAGGAAAAACTTCCGGCGGACGAATTTATCCGCGTGCACCGTTCTTTTATTGTCCGCATGGACTGCATCAGCGCCATCGGGCGCAGCACACTGCTCATCGAGCAGAAGGATGTCCCCATTGGCGATGCTTACCGCGAAAGGGTAAAAGGGTATGTGTCCAGGCTGGCAGTGTTGTAATACCCCGTTTTCAGATACTATATACTTTGTTTGTTGGATCTATAGTTCCAGCGTGCTGCATCTATATATGCAACGCGTTGCATATATAGATCCAACAAATGATAATCATTCGGTGTAAAATCCGTGTAATCTGTGGTGAACCGGAACCTTGTATTACTTTAGTTTTGCTCTCGAAATTCTTTCCCCGAACGTCAAGTTCAGATTCAGACTGAACCGGCTTTCCTGCATCAGATTGCTGCGTGAGTTCAGTTGTTTCCGCCACGTGGCGCCCAGCGAGAGATAGGAGTACCGGATGGGGAAGCTCGCCCCTACGCTGGCTTCCAGATACTGCATCTTCCCGCCTTTCAGATTGATATAGGAGTTGCCGAAACCTATTCCGCCCATCAGCTCGGTGGAACGTGCCAGGCGTGGCTTGGTAATGTAGCTGCTGCCTATGTTCACTTTGTGCTGGTTCTCGTATTTCATGGAGGTATAGGAAGAGGAGTTGCGGCTCCAGTCCAGGTAGTTGTAGTCGGCGGTCAGCACCCAGCGTTCGGTGGCCATGCTGAGGCCGGTGCCGAGGTGCATGGGCAGATATTGTGTACGGCTGTGGTATCCTTTATCGAGGTTCTCGCTGGTAGATGAGTTGCTGTAGGTCAGTGTATTGTCGTGGCTGATGGGAAGGGAGGGAGCAAATACCAGTCCTGCCGCCCACTTCCGTTGTCCGGTCGCACCCCATTCGTAATGTATGCCGAAGTCCGCATAAAAGGCCCGTTTGGAGGATTCGTACTTTACAATGGCGCTTTCCTGCGTTTCGCTCTGTGTCACTGTGCCCACTATCATCCCCAGGTTGATGCCGACCGACAGTTGCCTGCTCAGTGCAAAGGCATTGGTGACGTAGCACCGGTATAGTCCACCCGTACCCTCAAAGAGCGAGTAGGTGTAGTTGCCGGGCATTCCCTCTATCTCTTCTTCGGTCTGGATGACGTAGCCCACACTGCTGTATGGCGCTGCACCTACAAGGGCATACCAGCGCGGCAGGATGCGGAAGCCCATGCTGATGCGGTTGGGATTGCCGGTGAAGTTGGAACTGTGTTCGCTTAGGAAGGAATAACGGGCATACGAGGCCGACGCACCCACATCGAACGTGAAGCAGGCGGTGTCCATGCGGGTGATGGCTGCGGGGTTCAGCGTGTTCAGAAATCCGGTACGGTTCAGGGCGATGCCCGTGTTGCCCATGCCGGCATAACGTCCGCCGTCACCGGCACTCAGTTCGCCCACTCCGTACATGGAGGTGGGCAGGTTGGTGGTGTTTTGTGCCATGACGGTGAGGCTTGCCGTACATAGACTGCACAGCAGAAGGGGAATCCGGTGATGGTATTTCATTGCTCGTTGTATATTTTGAATCTTACGTCTAATCTGCATTGGTTTTCTTGTTCGGGGTCGTTGGTGAAGATTACCTGGTTGAAGGTGGTGGTGCTTTCTTCGTCTGTCAGGCTCATCAGCAGTTTCTGCCGCTTGATGCCCGAAGTGCCGTAGTTGTTGCGGATGAATTCGGTGAGGTCGAAGGAGTAGTAGGTCTCTTTCCCGTACATCTCGTCGATGGTCAGGTTGCCGGTCTGTACGGTTACGCCGTCGCTACCGTATACGTAGTCCTCCAGCACATTGTTCTCGTCCGTGATATAAAGGCGGATGTCATTGGGAAGCTGGCTCACTTCGTTGTAGCTCCGGGCCAACGGATAGAGGTAGAGTGTGGCGCTCTCTATGGAGACTATCTGTCCGGCACTTCCGAGGCTGTTGAGGTAGGGGAATTCCAGTTGGTTGTAGTAGCCCGTCAATCCCTGCATATAGGCCAGGCAACCCATGTCGCTGGAGTGGACGAGGTTCTCTATTCCGCTTTTCAGGGAGGCAAGGTGGGTGCCGTTGGGGTCGTGCCGGATACCGGTATAGGCATAGTCGGTGTTTACGCTGAAAGTCAGCACTTGTCCGGTACGTTGGTTGGAGACTTCCTGGTAGTGGAGGTTGATGCTCATGGCAGAGTCGTTCACCATGAATCCGGTGATACACTGCCCGTCGTTTTCGGGCACAAAGACCAGTCCGGGGAATTTTTTCTTGAACTTGTCTTGGGTATCGAAGTAGTCGTCCTGAGCCACGAGGTCATTCAGCAGTTGTTGTCCCCATGAGTCGGGCAGGCGGACGCTTACTTCCTTCTTCCGCCCCGGGCAGGGGGTGAAGGTAAAGCTGAAGAGTGGAGCATCTTCCGTCGGGAGTACGGTGCTGTTGTAAAGGTCCTCGTCGTTGTCCAGCACGATAGGTTTTTTCAGCCGGTAGATGGAGATGCGCTGTTGCGTCAGGGTATCTCCCCAGAAATGGCCCGAAGGTATCATTCGCAGTACGAGGGAGTCGAGGGTATAGGTATAGTCTGTGTTAGGGGTGAAGTCGGACGTGGAGTATTCGGCATAATAGGTGGCGGATACTTCTCCCCAGGCGCTGCTCCGGTAATGTCCTAGCTGGCAGATGCTGTCGCCCCGGGTCTCTATGGAGTCTAGCAGGATGGTGCTGATGTCTACCGAGCAGGTGTCTGCGTATACATTATAGAAGGAGCTTTCCACGAGGCTCTTTCCAAGCTGCGAGTTCTCGTCCTGGCAGGCGCAGAAGATAGCGAGGACTGCGAATAAGCTGTACAATGACTTCTTCATTTCTGTTCTTTTAGTTGGCGGCAAAGGAAAGGCAAAACTTTTATATCTTCCTACAAAAATCGGCGTTCGGACGGTTTTTATCGGTAAAGGCGTTTAACGGGAATTTCGGACTGTTCGTCGGTTATTTTTGTCGGTGTGGTTGCGGTGGTTTACTTTTGCGGACAGACAAAAAGGACCTCCCGCAGCTTCTTGTTTTGGAAAGTGGGAAGTATAAAGCTTAATCATTAAAAAAACAATAAACAATGAACAGACTATTGGTAGGAATAATGTTGCTGGCCATCGTGTGCATTGCCGGCAGTTGTACGGACGAGGATGAATACACTCAGGGGCAGTGGATGAAGAAAGCCAGCTATAACGGTGTGTACCGCGCTTATGCCTCCGGCTTCACCATCGGCAATTATGGATATTTGTGTGGCGGCTTCTACGGAGCGAACAAGGATTACCTGAACGACCTTTGGGAGTATGACATGAGCCGGAACAGCTGGACGCAGTGTGCCGACATGCCCGTTGCCGGGCGCAAGGCTGCTGTGGGCTTTGCCGTGAATGGCAAGGGATACATTACGACCGGTTCCGTGAAGGACGGCTCCTCGTCCTACTGTGTAGCAGATACCTGGGAGTATGACCCTGCCACGGATACCTGGACACGGAAAGACGACTTCAAAGGCGGAGTACGCGACGGTGCCCTGGCTTTCAGTATAGGCGGATATGGCTATGTCGGTACGGGCTGCAACAGCGACGCCACCGGCAGCGAGAGTGCCTACAAGATGGACTTCTACCGTTTCAACCCCAATGGCGCCGAAGGTTCGCAATGGGAAGCGGTGAGCGGGTATGGAGGCGAGAAGCGCTACTTCGGTACGGCATTCGTCATCGATGAGGTGGCCTACATCTGTTGCGGGCGAAACAACAATACTGACCTGGTGGATTTCTGGAAGTTCGACGGAAGCAACTGGACCCAGTTGCGTGACATTGCCGATACGGACTCCGACAATGACTATGACGATGACTACGCCATCACACGGTCCGAAGCCGTATCCTTCGTCATCGGTGGAAGGGGATTTGTGGCTACGGGAATACGTAACAGCACTTCCCTGAGCAGCGACTACTGGCTGTACGACCCTGACAAGGACTTATGGTACGGCGATTCCGATGACGACTTTACCCCCATTACAGATGTACATAATTATCCTTCCGGTGCTTCTTCGCGCAGGGCTGCCGTTGGTTTCTCTACCGGCGAACGTGGTTTTGTGCTGACGGGAACAAGTGGTACCAGCTACTTTGATGATGTGTACGAACTTCTACCCGATGAGGAAGAGGAAGTCTGATTCGCCCCATAACTGAACGGAACTTATGAAGCTGATGTTTATGATGATAAAGATAGGTGTACCGGCTGTGATGGCGGTATGCCTTTCTTGCTGTTCGGGTCATACTGCCGGCGGTGGCAATGAGTTGAAATGCCGGGTGATGGAGGTGGAAGGCGGTTACGGCTACGTGGTGCTGCATGGAGCCGATACCCTGATATATCAACCTTTTATACCTGCTTTGAGCGGTCGCCTGCCATTTGCAACAAAGGTGGAAGCGCTGGCGGCCGGTCGGTTGGTATGCCGCAAGCTTGCCGATGGGCAAGCTCCGGCATTGAGCAGGGAGGAGGTGGAGTCTTGTCTGACAGACACCGGACTCTAATCTTCTAAAGAATCCTTTACTTCGTGATGTATTTCCGAGCAGTCATAAGGGTATCTCTGCATGAATTTACCCTTGAGTACCTTCTTTGTATCGCTACCGGGACGTGAAAGAGTGGCGGTGAATGTCACTTGAAGCCGTTTGTAGTAGATGGTTGAAGTGTATATGTTCCATTTCATGCCCACTATATCCATTTCAAAATGTTTATATCTCAATTCGTCTTCTTTGTAGTACTTGCCTTGGGCAAGGAAGAATAGCTGTTGTTGCCCCATCACCACCTTTCCGTCTTCTATACGGTCGGGCAGGTAGATGCTGCGTTTCTTCGGGTCTATCCAGTTGAAGACATCGTTGGAGTGGTCGTTGAGCAAGAATGCGTATTCTGTCCATTTGTTGATGAACGGATAATGGTCATGCTTTCCGGTTGTGTTGCCCATAGTTTCATCTTTATAGGTACTCTTGTCGGGTTCCGTCCCGGCTTCTTCCACCCCGTCATTATTTCCCACGCTGTATTCAATGGATTCTATCTGATAGAAATTTTCGCATGGCGCTTGCCGTATGGTGATTTGTTCTTTGTAGAAGCCCGTCTTCATCTCAAGGTTGAGGATAAGCCCGCGTTCTTCTCCGTCGAAATTATCTTCAGTCTTTAGTGTGAGCCGGGTTTCGTTCTCGCGGGTGAGGTCAAACCAGCGGAAGTGAAGGCTTCCCAAGCCTTCCAACTGTAAGGGGCGGTTGTTGGTGTCTACCATTGTGGTTCCGCCAAGGGTGGTGATGGAGGCAATGCGCCAGTCACTACGTGTCAGGTCTATCTGCAGGGTAGAGGCATCTCCATCCAGAGTAGTTTCCTGCATGGGCGAGAGGCGAAGGTCATCGTCGTTGCTACAAGCTGTCAAGCCGCAAAGAAAAAGAGCGAACAGAAGGATGGGTTGGAATAAGTCAGTCGTTTTCATGTTGGTTATTATTTGATTTATGTCCATTGGACGTGGCATTCTTTGTAAATGCTGCACGACAAAGATAATTATTTCCTCTTTACGGTGTATTCTCCGAAAGAAAGAAGTACTCTTTTTTGCCGGATAATACGGGTTTTATTAACTTGCGCACAAATTAACCACTAATCACTAACCATTAATCATTGATTCCATGAAATACCAAGTTGCCATTATCGGTGGAGGTCCTGCGGGATATACTGCTGCCGAAGCTGCCGGAAAAGCAGGATTGAGTGTCGTACTATTTGAGAAGCAGAGTCTCGGTGGAGTGTGCCTGAATGAAGGGTGTATCCCTACCAAGACCTTGTTGTATTCGGCCAAGACCTATGACGGAGCCCGCCATGCTTCGAAGTATGCGGTCAGTGTGCCCGAAGTATCGTTTGATTTGCCCAAGATTATTGCTCGCAAGCAGAAGGTAGTGCGCAAGCTGGTATTGGGAGTCAAAGGAAAGCTGACTGCCCATGGTGTGACGATTGTCAGTGGAGAGGCCACAGTGACGGACAAGAATCATGTGGAGTGCGGCGGAGAAACCTACGAATGCGAGAACCTGCTGCTCTGCACCGGTTCCGAAACCTTTGTCCCTGCCATTCCCGGCATAGACAAAGTGTCCTATTGGACTCATCGTGATGCGCTGGATAACAAGGAACTGCCCGCTTCGCTTGCCATCATCGGCGGCGGTGTCATCGGTATGGAGTTCGCTTCTTTCTTCAACAGCCTGGGAGTGCAGGTAACTGTCGTCGAGATGCTGGACGAGATACTGGGAGGCGGTATGGACCGAGAGCTGGCGGGTATGCTCCGTGCAGAGTACGCCAAGCGGGGAATCAAGTTCATGCTGAGTGCAAAAGTAGTGTCTGTCATGCCGGATACTGCCGAAGCTTCTTCCCTTATCCAGGTGAATTATGAAACAGCCGACGGTCCCGGTTCCGTCGTTGCCGAACGGCTTCTGATGAGTGTCGGGCGCCGTCCGGTAATGAAAGGCTTCGGATTGGAGAATCTGGGCTTGGAAAGAACGGAGCGCGGAAATGTCTTTGTCAACGGACAGATGCAGACTTCAGTTCCCGGAGTATATGCTTGCGGCGACTTGACGGGATATTCCTTGCTGGCGCATACAGCCGTCCGTGAGGCGGAAGTAGCCATACATTCCATCATTGGCAAGAAGGACACTATGAGTTATCGTGCCATCCCCGGCGTGGTGTATACCAATCCCGAAATAGCCGGTGTGGGCGAGACAGAAGAATCCCTGCAGAAGAGAGGCATTGCCTATCGTACCGTGAAGCTGTCGATGGCGTACAGCGGTCGTTTCGTCGCCGAGAACGAAGGTGTGAACGGTGTCTGCAAGTTACTGTTGGGCGGCGACGATACCGTATTGGGGGCACATGTTTTGGGTAATCCCGCTTCGGAAATCATCACGCTGGCAGGCATGGCCATCGAACTGAAACTTACTGCCGATGAATGGAAGAAGATTGTCTTTCCGCACCCCACGGTGGGAGAGATATTCAAGGAGGCATTGTAGAACCCATGACTATTGTTTCATATAAACATAAAAGATGAAAACCGTAAAGCTAATCACCTGCGACGATGCCTTCCAGGCACACGTCATTCAGGGTGCCTTGGAGAATGAGGGCATTGCGTCTGTTTTGCATAATGAAAACATGTCTTCCGTGATGCGCGGATATGTCCGTGATGTCACGGGAGTGGATATATTTGTTTATGAAGATGAATATGACAATGCCCTCCGCCTGCTTGAACGGAACCAGATGATTCCGGAACAGTTGAGGTACTGCCCCCATTGCGGTTCGGATGAGATTAAGTTTGTGCTGAAGAAGAGCCATCGGGTGCGTGCTGTGGTGGCTGCTGTTATTGCGGCATTGTCGGCCGCACCTCCGGGCACTGAGCATTGGGAGTATGTATGCAGGAAGTGCGGCACTCATTTTGAGAAGCCGGTGGCGAAAGGAACAGTTGAAGAATAATCAGGTGTTTATTCCTTTAACCGCTTTTCAATCCAGACCCGGTTTTTACGCCCCAATCGGCTTTCTGCAAAATCCAGGAAAGCTGATGTGTCTGTTATATGGGCTTGGATGACACCTGCCAGAAAGTTGAAGAAAGGTTCTTCACCCACCCGGACAAGCAGGTCGGCGAGTAGTACTGACCCTTTCCTATAGAGGGCAAGATGCGCTTCGCGGTCGTTGCGGTCAATACCCCAGATAGGACGGATATGGCGTGTTTCCTTACGGTAGGCGTCGATGTAAGCGGCATAGGCTTTTTCGCCGCGGGCGTGGCGTATGTATTGCAAAGCACTGAATTCGGCAAAAGATTCGTTCAGCCAGTCGTGCCAAGATTCCACCGGAGCCTTGTTCCACCAGAAGTGGCCGATTTCGTGGGCGGTGTTCTTGAGTACATATTCATTGAATGTTCGGGAACTGAGCATAATGAAATTTTTACGGCTGTACCCTCCTGAGGTGCTGGAAGCTGAAAGCAGGAATTTCATGTAAATATCCTCATCTCCCGCAATTTTATAAAGGCGTCGGAAGAATTTCAAGGCATTGTGGCAACATTGAAGTGCCGAGTCTGCACCGGCATCCGGGAAGTCTGTATAGATAAGTTCAATGGTAGTTCCGTTATCATTGATGCGGCGGCTTTTCAGCATGGGTGAAGCCAGGATAACATTGTCGAAATTCTCCCAAGGTTGCTCCATTTCCCACATCCCTTCTTCTGTATGGGAAATAATACCTGAGCCGCTCACCGTATAACCGTCAGTGATGTCGATTCGTAAGTGCGAATAATCTGCCCGGTTACCGTTGCAGACAGGATACCATCCCGTATAGTAACCAAGTTCAATCCAATGGTCATTGAATGATTTTGCAGGGCCCTGCACTTCCTGCATGTAGAGTGTGTAACGGGTATTTATGCGGCAGCGGTCATCGGCTCCTGCCGGCCGGTAGAGGGTCAAGGTCCGTCCGTCGGGAATGAATTGGGCAGGTGCCGGGGCAAGCGTATCGAAACGGTAGGTTATTTCCCGGTTGCTGTGGCGTAGTGTGTCGATACGGGCATGGCGCCATAGTACCAACGAGATTGAGTCACTGTCCTGGAAATCGATTTCAAACGAACCGCCTACTTCGACTTGTCGGTTCGGTACATCAATCTGTACGGTTAAGTCATAACTGACAATGCGCGGAGATTCTTGTGCCCGAAGCATGGGGAAGAAAAGGAGGCATATTGTAAAGTTGGCAATTGTAAGTTGTAGTTTCATGATATATCAATTTTAGAGTGATAGTAACTGGGAGATTTTGCCTATGTAAAAGTAGTATTTTTAAAGGAATATAAGATGGATGGCTGGATATAATTTATGAAAAGACTACCTCGTTGTTGTTCATTTGTAAGATTGTCGTACTTTTGCCTTTAAAGATAAATATATTTATGAAAAGGATATTGTTGCTGTTAATTTTATCCGTCTGCCTGCTCCCATTATGGCCCCAAGAGACGGTAACTCCGGTGAAGCCGCTCTCTGCGCGGATTGATGCGTTGATAGAACACAAACTTCCCGCAGGCTCTAATGTGGCCATTTCGGTCTATGACCTGACTGCCGGAAAGCCCTTGTACGGCTATCAGGCGGATAAGCTTTCCCGTCCCGCTTCTACCATGAAGCTGCTGACTACCATTACCGCCCTTTCTCGTCCCGAAGCCGACGAGCCGTTCCGTACGGAAGTGTGGTATCAGGGAACCATTGAGCGCGATACCTTGCAGGGAGATATGTACGTGATAGGCGGTTACGACCCGGAGTTTGATGAAGAGGCGTTGGATTCCCTGGTGGCTGCCGTGGCCCGTTTCCCCTTCTCCGTCATCAAAGGCAAGGTGTATGGAGATGTCTCCATGAAAGACTCCTTGTACTGGGGCAGCGGTTGGTTGTGGGATGACACCCCTTATTCTTTCCAGCCCTACCTCTCACCGCTGATGCTGAATAAAGGAGTGGTAAAGGTTACCGCTACACCCGGCGAACGGGGCGACAGCGCACGCCTTGAATGCACTCCCGCCTCTTCCTATTATACACTGACGAACAAGACCCGAAGCCGTACCCCTTCTGCCGGACGTTTCCGTGTGTCGCGCGACTGGCTGGTGAACGGGAACAACATCACCGTGACGGGCAACGTCGATGCCCGCCGTGCAGGTACGGTCAATATCTTTTCTTCGCAGGACTTCTTCATGCATACCTTTATGGAACGGTTGCAGGCACGAGGCATCCGGTGCATTCCGGCGGCAGAAGCGGAAGTCTCTTACCTCTTCGGTGAGTTCCGGCAAGACAGCCTTTCCGTGCGGATGGCTTCCTATGAAACTTCCGTGCAGGATGTGGTGAAACAGATAATGAAGGAGAGCGATAATCTCAATGCCGAAGCCATGCTCTGCCGGTTGGGTGTGCAGAGCAGCGGAAAGAAGCGTGTCTCTGCCGAGGACGGGCTTTCCGCCATCCGCATGCTGATAAAAGAGATGGGATATAACCCCGATAGGTATAATCTGGCAGATGGTTGCGGCCTTTCCAATTACAACTACATTTCACCGGAACTCTTGGTTTCTTTCCTGCGATATGCCTACTCGCGTATGGATGTTTTCCAGAAACTGTATAAGGCTTTGCCCATTGGCGGCGTGGACGGTACACTGGAGTTCCGCATGAAGAAAGGCACCCTTTCCCACAGAAATGTACATGCCAAGACGGGTTCCTTTACCGCCATCAACTGCCTGGCCGGCTACCTTAAAGCCCGCAACGGACACGAGATAGCCTTTGCCATCATGAACCAGAATGCACTGTCGGGCAGGGAAGCACGCGCTTTCCAGGATGCGGTGTGTGATGAAGTGATACGTTGAGGTTTAGCCATCGTAAAGTTGACCTTTAGCGTCGTAAAGTTAAGGTTTAGCTTCCTAATGCAGACCTTTACGGAGTGAGCCCCAAGAGTAGGGGAAATCATTCCTCTTTCGTATTGCGGTAGCGTGCCGGAGACATACCCAGATAAGACTTCACATACTTCCCGAAGAAAGACTGGTTGGGGAAATCGAACTCCTCTGCAATCTCTTTGATGGACTTGTCCGAGTGCTTCAGCCGGTACTTGATGTGTTCAATGGCATTCTCGTTTATCAAGTCCAGCGGTGTACGTCCGCACGCCTGCTTGATAACCTTCGAAAAGTGTTTGGGGCTGTAGCAGAGTGCATCGGCGTAATATCCTACAGAACGGTGTATGCCGTTGTCTTTGGACAACATCTCTATAAATTTACACAGGATATAGTCGGACTGTTTGATGCTTTCTTTTGTATCGGCTGTCATTGCTGAAGGGTTCACTTCTTTGTTGAGGTGTCCCAACATTTCACAGAAAATGGCAGAAAACAAGTGTTGCATCACTTCCCTATGATAGGGATGAGGCTCGTCGTTTATCTTTGCCATAAGTAGTTCCCGGTAGAATTTGAAGATTTCCTTGTCTCCTTCCTCCCCGACAGATTTTATGGGATTGTTGTGGATATGCATAACGGTATTCCATGTATCCTTCTCCATCTTGACCACGCGTTGTAGGAACTGTGTGGAGAATGCGGCAAGCCTTATCTTGTGCTTTGGGCTTACCATCGCGTGGCTGATAATGGTATTGGGAAGGCCGAGCAGTAAGTCGCCTGCTTCCAGTTGGTAGGTTTTGTAGTTGACGTCCAACTGGATACAGCCTTCTAGACAGATAGCGATAAGGAAGCATCCTAATCTTATTGTATCTTCATTGTAGGGGCTTCCCTCCAGACTGTTGATTATGACAAAGTCATTGTCTACATAGTCAAGGACATGTTCGCTGTTCTTAAAGTCCGCGATTTCTACGATTTTTATGTTCCCTTTCTCCATATTCTTCCTTTTTCGTTTTGCAAAGTTGGTGAATAATGGGAAATATGGAATGTTCCATTATGCGGCTTTCTTGTTCTATATGTCATTTATAGACAATTCATTAGCCTTAAAAAAGATGAATGTCGAAAAAGGGACATCCTTGGAGTGTAATTGGTCATTATGGCGTTGTTCCTTTCTCCTACTTTTGCCACCAGTTTTAACAAAAATACAATGAGAAAGAGTATGATTACATTAAACAGGAAATGGATACGGCTGATAGGGATTGTCGGTTGTACAATGTGTTTGGCATCTTGCAAGCAGGCAACGGATGCTTCCGGAATGAAACCTTCTTACGCTACCATGAAAGTGGAGGCGACAGACAAAGAGCTTTCCACTTCGTATTCGGCAACGATACGCGGACGGCAGGACATAGATATCTATCCGCAAGTGTCGGGTACCATTGAGAAGCTTTGTGTGACTGAGGGGCAGAAGGTGCGCCGCGGACAGTCGCTTTTCATTATCGACCAAGTGCCCTACAAGGCTGCCCTCAAAACGGCCGTGGCCAATGTGGAGGCTGCACGCGCTGCACTGGCTACTGCTGCACTGACTTACAATAGCAACAAGGAACTGTATGCGCAGAAAGTGGTTTCGGAATTTAGTCTGAAGACTGCCGAGAACGCCTATCTTACCGCCAAGGCACAGCTCTCGCAGGCCGAAGCCCAGGAGATAAGTGCGCGCAACAACCTCTCCTATACGGAAGTGAAGAGTCCCAGCGACGGGGTGGTGGGGGCATTGCCCTACCGTGCAGGAGCATTGGTCAGCCCCAGCCTGCCGCAGCCGTTGACAACGGTCAGTGACAACAGCGACATGTACGTTTACTTTTCCATGACCGAAAACCAGTTGCTTGCCCTGACCCGCCAATACGGAAGCATGGACGAGGCGTTGAAGAACATGCCTCAAGCGGAACTGAGACTGAACGACAATTCCGTCTATGACAAGAAAGGAACCATCGAGTCCATCAGTGGCGTCATTGACCGTCAGACGGGTACGGTAGTGGCACGTGTGGTATTTCCCAATGAATCGCGCCTGCTCCACAGTGGGGCGTCGGGCACGGTGGTGGTGCCTACCACTTATAAGAACTGTATTGTGATTCCGCAAGAGGCCACCGTGCAGTTGCAGGACAAGACAGTGGTATATAAGGTAGTGGATGGCAAGGCCGTTTCTGCCTTGATTACCGTGGCCGGAATAAATGACGGACGCGAATACGTAGTGCTGGACGGACTGGAAGTCGGCGACGAGATTGTTTCCACCGGTGCCGGACTGCTGCGCGAAGGGACACAGGTGAAATAATGAACTGCTATTTATCAACTATCAATGACCCATTAAGATGAAAGGAAATATATTTATAAAGCGGCCGGTGATGGCTATCTCCATCTCCGTACTGATTCTGGTGATAGGGCTTATCTCGCTCTTTACGCTGCCGGTGGAACAGTATCCTGATATTGCACCTCCCACGGTGTACGTCAGCGCCAACTACACCGGTGCCGACGCCGACGCCGTATTGAACAGTGTCATCATGCCGTTGGAAGAGAGTATCAACGGTGTGGAGAACATGATGTACATCAGCTCTACCGCCACCAATGCCGGTTCTGCCACCATACAGGTCTACTTCAAGCAGGGCACGGACCCCGACATGGCTGCGGTGAACGTACAGAACCGCGTATCCAAGGCGCAGGGACTGCTGCCTGCCGAAGTGACGAAAATCGGTGTGACTACCCAGAAGCGCCAGACCAGCTTCCTGCAAATCGGTGCTTTGGTAAGCACCGACGGACGCTACGACCAGACTTTCCTAGCCAATTACCTCGATATCAACGTGATTCCGCAGATTAAGCGTATCGAAGGTGTGGGTGATGTAATGGAGCTGGGCGATACATACAGCATGCGTATCTGGCTGAAACCGGAACGGATGGCGCAGTATGGACTGGTTCCTTCGGATGTGACCGCCGTATTGGGCGAGCAGAACATCGAAGCGCCTACCGGTTCGCTGGGCGAGAATTCAAAGAACGTGTTCCAGTTTACGATGAAGTATCGCGGACGCCTGAAGAGTGTGGAGGAATTCCAGAACACGGTGGTACGCTCGCAGAGTGACGGTTCCGTGCTCCGTCTGAAGGACGTGGCGGATGTGGAGCTGGGTACGCTGACCTATAGTTTCCGCAGTGAGATGGACAGCAAGCCGGCGGTACTTTTCATGATGTTCCAGACGGCAGGCTCCAACGCAACCGCTGTCAACAAGCAGATTACCGCACAGATAGACGAGATGAGGAAGAGCCTGCCCGAAGGGACGGAATTTGTGACGATGATGAGTTCCAACGACTTCCTCTTCGCTTCCATACACAATGTGGTGGAGACACTGGTCATTGCCATTATACTGGTAATTCTGGTGGTGTATTTCTTCCTGCAGGACTTCAAGAGTACGCTTATACCCTCCATTTCCATTATCGTGTCGCTGGTCGGCACGTTTGCCTGCCTGGTGGCTGCGGGGTTCAGTCTCAATATCCTGACGCTGTTTGCGTTGGTGCTTGCCATCGGTACGGTGGTGGACGATGCCATAGTGGTGGTGGAGGCTGTGCAGTCCAAGTTCGACGCCGGATATAAGTCTCCCTACCTTGCCACGAAGGATGCGATGGGCGATGTGACGATGGCTATCATCTCTTGTACCTGCGTGTTCATGGCGGTGTTTATCCCCGTGACGTTTATGGGTGGTACTTCGGGTGTGTTTTATACGCAGTTCGGCATTACGATGGCAACGGCAGTGGGCATCTCCATGATTTCGGCATTGACGCTTTGCCCCGCCTTGTGCGCCATCATGATGCGTCCGTCGGACGGTACGAAGAGTGCGAAGAGCATCAACGGACGGGTGCGTGCGGCATACAATGCCTCGTTCAACGCCGTGCTGGGCAAATATAAGAAAGGTGTGATGTTCTTTATCCACCGCCGCTGGATGGTGTGGACTTCATTGGCGGCTACCGTCGTATTGCTGGTTTACTTGATGAGCACCACCAAGACAGGGCTTGTGCCGCAGGAGGACCAGGGTGTCATCATGGTGAACGTCAGCACCTCACCGGGAAGCACGCTGGAAGAAACTACGAAGGTGATGAACAAGTTGGAGGATATTCTGAAGAGCACACCAGAGATAGAGCACTATGCCAAGGTGGCAGGCTACGGGCTGATGTCCGGTCAGGGAACTTCCTACGGCACCATCATCATCCGTCTGAAGGACTGGGGTGAGCGAAAGGGGAGCGAACACACGTCCGATGCTGTGGTGGCACGCCTCAATGCCCAGTTCTACGGTGTGAAGGAGGCGCAGATATTCAGCTTCCAGCCGGGTATGATTCCGGGCTACGGTATGGGTAACTCCTTAGAGTTGAACCTCCAGGACAGAACGGGCGGTGACATGGCAACGTTCTACGAGGCAGTGATACAGTTCCTGGGTGCGCTGAACCAGCGTCCTGAGGTGGCTATGGCGTATACCTCTTATGCTATGAACTTCCCGCAGGTATCGGTAGATGTAGATGCGGCCAAGTGTAAGCGTGCGGGCATTTCGCCGAGTGTGGTGCTCGACGCGTTGGGCAGTTATTGCGGTGGAGCTTATATCTCCAATTACAACCAGTTCGGTAAGGTATACCGCGTCATGATGCAGGCATCGCCCGAATATCGTCTGGACGAACAGGCACTGGGTAATATGTTTGTGCGCAACGGTACGGAGATGGCTCCGGTCAGCCAGTTTGTGACATTGAATCGGGTGCTTGGTCCGGAGACGGCCAACCGCTTCAATCTGTATAGCGCCATCTCTGCCAACGTGAATCCGGCAGAAGGATATTCGTCCGGTGAAGTGCAGAAAGTGATTGCGGAAGTGGCGGAACAGACATTGCCGCTGGGCTACGGTTACGAGTACGGAGGTATGGCACGTGAGGAAGCCAATACCGGTGGTGCGCAGACTGTCTTTATTTATGCCATCTGTATCTTCCTTATCTATCTCATTCTGGCATGTCTCTACGAGAGCTTCCTGGTGCCGTTTGCGGTCATCTTCTCCGTACCGTTCGGGCTGATGGGTTCGTTCCTCTTTGCCAAAGTCCTTGGCTTGGAGAACAACATCTATTTGCAGACGGGTGTAATTATGTTGATTGGTCTGCTTGCCAAGACAGCTATTCTGATTACGGAGTATGCCATCGAGCGGCGCCGCAAGGGAATGGGCATCGTGGAATCGGCCTACTCGGCCGCCCAGGTCCGCCTGCGTCCTATCCTGATGACGGTGCTGACGATGATATTCGGTATGCTTCCGTTGATGTTCTCGAGAGGTGCGGGTGCCAACGGCAACTCTTCGCTGGGTACGGGTGTAGTAGGCGGTATGCTTGTAGGAACATTGGCATTGCTATTTGTGGTTCCCGTATTCTATATCATCTTTGAGTACTTGCAGGAGAAGGTTCGTCCGCCAATGGAGGAAGAAGCCGATATGCAGGTATTGCTTGAAAAGCAGAAGAGTGAGGCAGAACGGGCGAAAGATTGAGGAAAATAAAATAAAAACAGATTGGAACAATGAAGAAACATATCATCCTATTGTCCGCCGCCGGTTTGCTGTTCAGCAGTTGCGGCGTGTACACCAAATACAAACCCGCTACCGAGGTCCCCGACGGCCTCTACGGGGAAGAAATAGCCACTTTTACGGAGAGCACCGACGGTTCTCCGGTGGCTCCCGAAGACAGCCTGGACCTTGGCCTGGGCGGCATGGACTGGCACGAGCTTTTCACCGACCCGCATCTGCAGGCACTCATCGGGCAAGGGCTACAGAACAATACCGACTACCAGTTGGCACAACTCCGTGTGGAGGAAGCCGAAGCCACCTTGCTGTCCGCAAAGCTTGCTTTTCTGCCCTCCTTTGCCCTTGCACCGCAGGGCACGGTGAGCAGCTTTGACACTCACAAGGCTACGCAGACCTATTCGTTGCCCGTCACTGCCAGTTGGGAACTGGATATTTTCGGTCGTATGCGTAATGCCAAGAAACAGTCGAAGGCACTCTATGCGCAGAGCCGGGACTACCGTCAGGCCGTGCGCACCCAACTCATTGCCGGGATAGCCAATACTTACTATACCTTACTGATGTTGGACGAGCAGCTTGCCATCTCCAGGCAGACCGAAGAGACGTGGCGGGAAACCGTTGCTTCCACCCGTGCCCTGATGAATGCGGGCATGGCTAATGAGTCTGCCGTGTCGCAGATGGAGGCCACATACTATCAGGTGCAGACTTCCGTGCTTGATTTGGAAGAACAGATAAACCAGGTGGAGAACAGCCTTGCGCTGTTGCTGGCAGAGACGCCCCGTCATTACGAGCGCGGTGTGCTGGCAGAGCAGCAGTTCCCCGCGGACTTTTCCATAGGGATTCCTGTCCGGCTGCTTTCCTGCCGTCCTGATGTCCGCTCAGCCGAGCGGACACTGGAAGCGGCGTTCTACGGTACCAATGCGGCGCGTTCCGCCTTCTATCCCTCCATTACGCTGGGTGGGAGTGCGGGCTGGACCAATTCCGCCGGTTCAATGATTGTGAATCCCGGCAAGTTCCTGGCTTCGGCAGTGGGTTCGCTGACGCAGCCGCTCTTTGCCCGCGGGCAGGTCATTGCACAGTACCGCATAGCCCGTGCCCAGCAGGAGGAGGCTTCCCTTGCCTTCCAGCAGACATTGCTGAATGCAGGCAGCGAGGTGAACGATGCCTTGACTGCCTGGCAGACAAGCCTATCCAAAAGCGAACTGCTGGACAAGCAGGTAGCTTCCTTGCAGACAGCTGCCCGCAGCACTTCCCTGCTGATGGAGCATGGCAACACCACCTATCTGGAGGTGCTTACCGTCCGGCAGACATTGCTCAACGCACAACTGGCACAGACGGCAAACCGATTTTCTGAAATACAAAGCCTGATTAACCTCTACAAGGCGTTAGGGGGAGGTCAGGAATAGAGTGTCATCATACTACTCTCTCTGCATCTTCACTTTAAATGTGAAGGAAGGGCTGTCCGGGAAGTGATTCCAGGCAGCCCGTTTTCAATGAATAGGAGGGATCAAATGGAGGCAAGTATTTCTCTAGACAAATTATTGCAGTTTTTCACTCAATGCGAACGATAAGTGTTGGCTCGGTGAGAGATCGATTGAAGAAACTGAAAAGGAAACTGAAGCAAAAGATAGTGAGTTTACCGGTAAGAAGGAGGTTTTGCCAGGAATTGATGCAGGGATGTAGTAGGTACTGAAATAGCTTGTTGTTGGATCTATAGATGCAGCGTGTTCCATCTATATATGCAACGCGTTGCATATATAGATCCAGCAAACCGGAAATATACATGCAACGCGGTATATCTTTCGGGCGGTTTCTCTCCGCCTTTGAGAGAGCGGTTTATTTATACTGTGCCCAGTCTACATTCTTCATGTCTCCACTTTTGGCCAGCTCAGCGTGCATAGCCAGTGCGGCGCGCAGAGCGTGGGGAGTTTGTGATTTGCCGTCGGTCAGCTTCAGGTAATCCCACAGTATGTTCTTGTAGTCCGGATGGACACAGTTTTCGATGATGGCTTGTGCACGTTCTTTCGGACTCTTGCCGCGGAGGTCGGCCACACCTTGTTCGGTGATGATGATGTTGACGTCATGCTCCGTGTGGTCCATGTGCGAAACCATCGGCACGATAGCCGAGATTTTACCTTCCTTGGCAACGGACGGACAAGTGAAGATGGAGATATAGGCATTGCGGGTGAAGTCACCGCTTCCGCCGATGCCGTTCATCATCTTGGTTCCGCCGATGTGCGTGGAGTTCACGTTGCCGTAGATGTCGGCTTCGATGGCAGTGTTGATGGAGATGATACCGAGTCGGCGCACCACTTCCGGGCTGTTAGAGATTTCCGACGGACGGAGCACCAGTTTGTCGCGGAAGAAGTCCATATCCTGGTAGATACCTTCCAGACAGTCGTTCGTTACGGTCAGTGAGCAGGCGCTGCCGAATTTCACGCGGCCTTCGCGGATAAGTCCGATAACGGAGTTCTGGATAACTTCTGTGTACATTTCAAAAGCAGGGATGGTCTTGTCACGTCCCAAAGCGCCCAGTACGGCATTGGCAATGTTGCCCACACCGGATTGCAACGGCAGGAAGGTAGGCGGAATGATTCCGCGTTTCATGTCGGCGGCAAGGAAGTCGGCCACGTTCTGCCCGATTTTGTCGGTCAGCGGGTCGGCGGCGGCAAACGAACGTGCCTCGTCCGGCCAGTTGGTCTCCACTACGCCGACAATCTTTTTCGGGTCTACCTGGATGTAGGGCAGGCCGATACGGTCGCTCGGCTTGTAAATGGGGATTTCGCGGCGGTAAGGAGGGTCTAGGGGTTCGTAGACGTCGTGCAGACCCATGGCACTCTTGCTGTGGGCGGCATTCAGTTCCACGATAATCTGGTCGGCCAGGCGGCAGACAGTCGGAGCGATACCGCCGGCTGCCGTCAGGTAGATTTTACCGTCGGGAGTAACCTCGCATGCCTCGATGATGGCAACATTCACTTTTCCCATGAAACCGTAACGGACTTCCTGAGCCATCTGTGAAAGGTGGATGTCGTTGTAGGCTATTTCACCGTTGTTCACGGCTTTGCGGAAATCGGCGTTGGTGGTGTAAGGAGCACGGTAGCGGATAGCTTTAGCGCGTGAAAGGATACCGTCGCAGGAATCTCCGGTAGAAGCACCGGTGAAGATACCTATCTGGAACGGGTTTCCTTTTGCATGTTCTGCTTCCGCGATTTTTGCTAATTCAGCCGTAACGGCTTTGGCTGTTCCTGCGGGGGTAAATCCGCTCAAGCCGATGTTGTAGCCATGTTTGATGAGGCTCGCAGCTTCTGCTGCCGAAATGTAATTGAGTGCCATAATATAAATAGTTATTTTTTCGTGTAAAGATTCTGAAGGGGCTCGTAATTGGTTCTGCAATTATCGACTGTAAACTATCCGTTCTTTAATATTTTCGTTGAAGTATTTCTGACCAGATAATGGCTTTCCTCGCTTCTTCTGCCGAGTGGATGCCGTATTCGGACATTGCTTCATCAGATTCCTGCGGACGGGATGCCGGGGAGGGAGGGGAAGCCTTTATGGAAGTGTGCTTGGATTTGGCAGACGGTTTGGATACCGGCTTGGGCTTTTCTGTCGGTTTGGGGCCTTCGGGAATAAAGCCTCCGTAAGTGTCTCCGCCCCAGTATTCGGGCAGTGGGTTGTCGACGTCGGGCATAGGTATGTCGGGACTCTTGTCAGCGTTTTTATCTGCTTCTTTCTTAAACTGCTTGACGAGTCCGATTACTATGACAGCCGCAACTAACAGAAACTTGAAGACATCTTCCATATTCTTTTTGATTTTCCACCCAAAGATAGTGCAATTATCTCTTATCTTTGCTTTTGGGCAAAGTTATTATTTAATCTGATTACAGCCAAGGAATTGGTAATAAAAAAGGGCAGCTTCACAGCTCCCCTTAATTTTTTTAACCTAAACCTTAACTATGAAAAAATCTAATGTTTCTTTCATTCCACAAATTTGTGAATTAATTTGCTCTATGCCAAATTAACACTCGGAAAATGTTTATTCTCTTAACATTAATTAGCTGATAAGGCGCAGATTGACAACTTGTAATGGCATTTTTCTTTCATTTCATCCGTTTATTGGGAGGGAAGAAGTATCTTTGCGCTCCGAATGACAGATACCAACTTATGATATAAACTGATTTTAAACGAATTGATTATGGAAAAAGTAACGGGAGCAGACTTTAAATCTGCAACTGCTGATGACAACAAGAAGTTGTTTATCGAGACTTACGGCTGCCAGATGAATGTGGCCGACAGTGAAGTGATTGCATCCGTCATGCAGATGGCGGGATATTCGGTGGCCGACACCCTGGAGGAAGCCGATGCGGTGTTTATGAATACCTGCTCTATCCGCGACAATGCGGAGCAGAAGATTCTGAACCGTCTGGAATTCTTCCATTCGCTTAAGAAGAAGAAACGCGGCTTGATAGTGGGTGTGCTGGGCTGTATGGCAGAGCGTGTGAAGGACGACTTAATCACCAACCATCATGTGGACTTGGTGGTGGGACCGGATGCCTATCTTACTCTGCCCGAACTGATTGCCTCGGTAGAGGCCGGTGAGAAAGCCATCAACGTGGAGCTTTCCACTACAGAGACCTATCGGGATGTCATTCCCTCGCGCATCTGCGGAAACCACATCTCCGGCTTCGTGTCCATTATGCGTGGTTGCAACAATTTCTGTACCTACTGCATCGTTCCCTACACCCGTGGCCGCGAGCGCAGCCGTGATGTGGAAAGCATCCTCAATGAAGTGGCCGACCTCGTGGCAAAGGGTTACAAGGAAGTTACCCTGCTGGGACAGAACGTCAATTCCTACCGCTTCGAGAAGCCGGACGGAGAGACGGTTACCTTCCCAATGCTGCTGCGCACCGTGGCAGAGGCAGCGCCGGGCGTACGTATCCGTTTCACCACCTCGCACCCTAAAGACATGAGCGACGAAACTCTCCAGGTCATCGCCGACATGCCCAACGTATGCAAGCACATCCACCTGCCGGTGCAGAGTGGGAGCAGCCGCATCCTGAAGCTGATGAACCGCAAGTACGACCGCGAGTGGTATATGGACCGCGTGGCAGCCATCCGCCGCATCATCCCCGATTGTGGCTTGTCTACGGATATATTCTCCGGTTTCCATAGTGAGACGGAGGAGGACCACCAGCTTTCCCTCTCGCTGATGGAGGAGTGCGGATACGATTCCGCCTTCATGTTCAAGTACAGCGAACGCCCCGGTACGCATGCTTCCAAGCACCTGCCGGACGATGTGCCCGAGGAGGTGAAGATTCGCCGTTTGAATGAAATCATCGCCTTGCAAAACCGTCTCTCTGCCGAGGCGAATGCCCGTTGCGTGGGCAAGACGTACGAGGTGCTGGTGGAAGGTGTTTCCAAACGCAGCCGCGACCAGTTGTTCGGCCGTACAGAACAGAACCGTGTGGTGGTGTTTGACCGTGGCACGCACCGTGTGGGCGATTTTGTGATGGTGAAGGTTACCGAATCCAGTTCGGCTACGCTGAAAGGAGAAGAGGTAGCCAGCTGACGGGATAGAAAAGTCTCGATGACATCAGTATGATGACACCGGTATATAGAATAAAAGCACGAGCCTCACGGCCCGTGCTTTTCATATTATAAACTTTAAATTTTATTCTGCCATGGCCAGAATATTCGCTACGTAGTCAGTCCTGTTGTAGCTTACCAGGGTCAATTCGGACTTTGGCGCGTCCTGATTGTAGAGTTTGTAAGCTACCGGCATGTTTTCATCGTTCAATTCATACACACTTTTCTTCATGTCTTTGTCATAAGCCTTGTGAGACTCGTTCCAACGTGCGTAGGACATGGTGATTTCATCATTGCCATATTGGTATGTCATCTTGAAGTAAGGTACCCATTCGTCTTTTACACCGTCCCACTTGGAGGCTTCCTTGCAGGTCAGGCGTTTCTGGTCGTCATAAGAGTATTCATAACGGATGTGCCGGTAAAGTTGTGCACCGTCTTGCTTAAAGATGGTCTTGGCAACTACTAATTCGTTTTTCACTTCTTCATTGGTGATGAAGTTGTTTTCCTGAGCTTTCACTTCTGTATTCATAACGCTTACGATAGTCATTGCTACGAATGCGACTGCCTTGAATAAATTTGTAGTTTTCATAATCTTTATTTTTAATTGTTGTTACTTACTCTGTTTCTTTTAGACGTTGTTCCCGATTAAAAGGTTGCATTCCAACTAATCTTTTTCTCAAACGCCTTCGCCTAATTATAGTCAATTCCCATGCCAAATATTTAAGTTGTTGATAATCAATGAATAGATGCTTTCGAAAACTGTTCATTATCGGACAGTTGTCCGCTTAATATCGAACAGTCGGTCATTCGTTCCGCCGGCTGGCCGGAGTAAGCGTTTGTTTTCTTAAATCTCCTTAATGGAAGCCCTATAAATCACTTTTTATTTGTTATTTTGCACCAAATTTAGGTATAGTGTGGTCTGTTTCATTTGGGCTGCACTTCCTTATTGGCAGAACGTTCGATGAATAAACTCACTATAAAAGCTTGTCCGTTATGTGGTGGAACGCATTTGGAGCGTGCCCTGACATGTGTAGACCATTATGCCTCGGGCGAAATGTTCCACTTGTGCCGCTGCCGGGATTGCGGTTTCCTTTTCACGCAAGACTTTCCCGTGGAGGCTGAAATCGGTCGTTACTACGAAACTCCTGATTACATTTCACATACCGATACCCGCAAGGGGGCGATGAACTCCGTGTACCACTGGGTGCGCAACTATATGCTGGGACGCAAGGCACGTCTTGTGGTCCGTGAAGCACATCGCAAGGAGGGCCGTCTGCTGGATTTGGGTACGGGGACCGGTTACTTTGCCGATGCCATGCAGCGTCGCGGCTGGCAGGTGGAAGCTGTGGAAAAGAGTGCGCAGGCGCGTGCCTTTGCCAAAGAACACTTCAATCTGGATGTGAAACCCCATACGGCATTGAAAGATTTTGCACCGGGCAGTTTCGACGTCATCACCCTATGGCATGTCGTGGAACATCTGGAACCCCTTAACGAAACGTGGGAAACCCTGCACTCCCTGCTGACTGAAAAGGGGGTGCTGATTGTAGCTGTGCCCAACTGCTCCTCCTTCGACGCAAAGAAATACGGGGCTTACTGGGCTGCCTACGATGTGCCCCGCCATTTGTGGCACTTCACACCGGGCACCATCCAGCAATTCGGTTCCAAGCATGGCTTCATCATGGCAGAGCGGCATCCCATGCCGTTCGATGCTTTCTACGTGTCCATGCTGACGGAAAAGCACATGAGGCACTCGTGTACTTTCCTGCGGGGAATGGTGACCGGTACACTGGCCTGGTTCAGCGCGTTGGTGAAGAAGGAACGCAGCAGTTCCATGATTTACGTGTTCAGGAAGAAAGGGTGAGAAAAGGGATTAGGGATTAATGATTAATAGCGACTGATTTACATAACTTGTAGCTTGTAACTCGTAACTTATAATTGATATAATGAAAGGAAAGAATAACTCGGTATCCTATTTTGACATGCAGTTCATTACGTCCAGCATCAGTACGACGCTGGTGTTACTGCTGTTGGGGCTGGTTGTATTCTTTGTGCTCGCGGCTCATAATCTTTCCGTGTACGTCAAGGAGAACATCAGTTTCTCCGTGCTTGTCAGTGACGACATGAAGGAGAGCGACATCCTGAAGCTGCAGAAGAGGCTGGACAAGGAGGCTTTTGTGAAGCAGACGGAGTACATTTCCAAGAAGCAGGCACTCCGCGAGCAGACTGAGGCGATGGGTACGGACCCGCAAGAGTTCCTTGGCTACAATCCTTTCACTGCCTCCATCGAAATCAAGCTGCATTCCGACTATGCCAATTCGGACAGCATCGCCAAAATAGAGAAACTGATTAAAAAGAATACCAACATCCAGGAAGTGCTCTACCAGAAAGACTTGATAGATGCCGTGAACGATAATATAAGGAACATCAGCCTGATGCTTCTGGGGCTGGCTGTGATACTGACGTTTATCTCCTTTGCGCTGATAAACAACACCATCCGTCTGGCTATATATTCCAAGCGTTTCCTTATCCACACCATGAAGCTGGTGGGGGCAAGCTGGGCATTCATCCGTCGTCCGTTTCTGCGGCGCAATTTCTGGATAGGTGTGCTGGCCGCTTTCATAGCCGACAGTATTCTGTGGGGAACCGCCTATTGGCTGGTGTCCTACGAACCGGAGCTGGTCAAGGTGATTACGCCCGAGGTGATGGTGCTGGTGTCGGGTGCCGTGCTGGTGTTCGGCATACTTATTACGTGGCTGTGCGCTTTACTCTCCATCAACAAATATCTGAGGATGAAGGCAAGCACGCTGTATTATATTTGACGCCTTAAAGTGCATAGAGAGAAAGTACTGTTGGCACGGTACGTTAGATTGTAAATTGTAAATAGTTAAATTGTAAATGTATAGATGAGTAAAGAGAAATTCGCTTTTGATAAGACCAATTTTATCCTGCTTGGCATCGGAATGGCGGTGGTTATCATTGGTTTTCTTCTGATGACCGGTCCCGCGTCTACCCCGACGACCTTTGAGCCGGACATTTTTAGTGTGAGACGCATCAAGGTGGCTCCGGTGGTTTGCCTGCTGGGGTTTGTGTTCATGATATATGCCGTGCTGCGCAAGCCTAAAGGCAGCGGCGCGGGGGAGCAGTAACCCAATCCCTTACACCCTAATAACTTATAACTTATAATTCATAACAGTGGAATGGTTTGAAGCGCTTATCCTTGGGCTTATTCAAGGACTGACCGAATATCTGCCGGTGAGCAGTAGCGGACACCTCGCCATCGGTTCGGCATTGTTCGGTATTGAGGGAGAGGAGAATCTTGCTTTTACGATAGTGGTACATGTGGCTACGGTGTTCAGTACGCTGGTGATACTCTGGAAAGAGATTGACTGGATTTTCAAGGGACTGTTCAAGTGGCAGATGAACGAGGAGACACGTTACGTCATCAATATACTGGTATCCATGATACCTATCGGCATTGTGGGGGTATTTTTCAAGGACGAAGTAGAGGCCATTTTCGGTTCGGGACTGGTCGTTGTGGGCTGCTGCCTGCTGCTGACAGCTCTGCTGCTGTCTTTCTCCTATTATTATAAGCCGAAGCAGAAGGAGAACATCAGCATGAAGGATGCCTTTATCATCGGTCTTGCACAAGCATGCGCGGTGCTTCCGGGGCTTTCCCGTTCGGGCAGTACCATTGCAACCGGTCTGTTGCTGGGCGACAACAAGGCGAAGCTGGCACAGTTCTCTTTCCTGATGGTGATGCCTCCCATCCTGGGCGAGGCACTGCTGGATGGAATGAAGATGATGAAAGGTGAGGCGGTTGCAGGGGATATTCCGACACTTTCGCTGGTGGTAGGTTTTCTGGCTGCTTTTGTTTCGGGCTGCCTGGCCTGCAAGTGGATGATAAATATTGTGAAGAAGGGCAAGCTGATTTATTTTGCCATCTATTGCGCGATAGCCGGTGTCATAACGCTCATATTAAGCTAAAGTCCCCTCCTTGTGTGGGGGAAAGACTGATTACTCCGGAAATCAATAAGAGAAAAATATTAAGTTGTACCATTTTATCCCCCTCCCTACGGGGGAGGGGTTAGGGGAGAGGCCAATGAATTTTAAAGAAGGAGAAGTCCTCTATTTCAATAAACCGCTGGGATGGACATCGTTCAAGGTTGTGGGACATGCGCGTTACCACATCTGCCGGCGGATAAAGGAGAAGAAGTTGAAAGTAGGCCATGCCGGTACCCTCGACCCGCTTGCTACGGGGGTGATGATTGTCTGTACGGGCAAGGCCACGAAACGGATTGAGGAATTCCAGTATCACACGAAGGAGTACGTCGCCACCATCCGGTTGGGCGCCACCACTCCCTCTTACGACCTGGAACATGAGATAGATGCCACCTATCCCACGGAGCACATCACCCGCGGACTGGTGGATGAGACGCTGAAGAAGTTCATCGGCGAGATACAGCAAGTGCCTCCCGCCTTCTCGGCATGTATGGTGAACGGGAAACGTGCCTACGACCTTGCCCGCAAGGGAGAGGAGGTAGAGCTGAAACCCAAGTTGCTCGTCATCGACGAGATAGAGCTGCTGGACGACGGGCTGGGTATTGCCGAACCGTGGATAAAGGTACGCGTAGTATGCAGCAAAGGAACCTATATCCGCGCCCTGGCACGTGACATCGGCGAAGCCCTGCAGAGCGGCGCTCACCTCACCGCCCTGGAGCGTACCCGCGTAGGCGACGTCCGGCTGGCAGACTGCCTCAATCCCCTCGATTTTAAAGAGTGGATAGAGGCGCAGGAGATAGATATTTAGTTATAAGTTATGAGTTATAAGTTATTTGCTATGAAGTGTAGCATACTGCCGGATAACTCATACCCTCTTATGACTAAAACAGACTGATATAAATAATAAATAACTCATAACTTATAACTCATAACTAATTATGAAACTGTCGCAATTCAAATTCAAGCTTCCCGAAGAGAAGATAGCTTTGCACCCCACGAAGTACAGAGACGAGTCACGTCTGTTGGTGTTGCACCGTAAGACGGGTGAGATTGAGCACAAGATGTTCAAGGATGTTCTGGACTATTTTGATGACAAAGATGTGTTTATCTTCAACGACACCAAGGTTTTCCCTGCCCGCTTGTACGGTAACAAGGAAAAGACCGGTGCGCGTATTGAAGTGTTCTTGTTGCGTGAGTTGAACGAAGAGCTCCGGTTGTGGGATGTACTGGTGGATCCTGCCCGTAAAATACGTATCGGCAATAAGCTCTACTTCGGTGACGACGACTCTATGGTGGCTGAGGTTATCGACAACACCACTTCGCGTGGGCGTACGCTTCGTTTCCTTTACGACGGTCCGCACGATGAGTTCAAGAAGGCGCTCTATGCGCTGGGCGAAACGCCGCTGCCCCACAGCATCATCAACCGCCCCGTAGAGCCGGACGATGCCGAACGTTTCCAGTCTATTTTTGCACGCAACGAAGGAGCTGTTACGGCGCCTACCGCCAGCCTGCACTTCAGCCGCGAGCTGATGAAGCGTATGGAAATCAAGGGTATTGACTTTGCCTACATCACCCTGCATGCCGGCTTGGGTAACTTCCGCGACATTGATGTGGAAGACCTCACTAAGCACAAGACAGACTCCGAGCAGATGATTGTGAACGAGGAAGCCGTACGGATTGTGAACCATGCCAAAGACCTGAACCGCCAAGTCTGTGCCGTAGGTACCACCGTGATGCGTGCCATCGAGAGCACCGTCAGCACCGACGGACATTTGAAGGAATACGCGGGTTGGACCAACAAGTTCATCTTCCCGCCGTACGACTTTACCGTGGCCAATGCCATGATATCCAACTTCCACATGCCGCTCAGTACCCTGCTGATGATTGTTGCCGCTTTCGGCGGTTACGAGCAGGTGATGGAGGCATACAATGTGGCATTGAAGGAAGAGTACCGCTTTGGTACGTATGGAGATGCGATGCTGATTACAGACCGGTAATTATGGTTGTTTATTTCAGTCTTGGTACCAATCTCGGCGATAAGGAGCAGAACCTCCGCATGGCCGTCCAAAAGATAAGAAAGCAGATAGGGGAAGTGATTTCCCTATCTGCTTTTTATGCTACTGCCCCGTGGGGCTTTTCTTCCGATAATACTTTTCTGAATGCCGCACTCTGCGTAGACACTGCTTTGGCACCTTTGGAGGTGTTGCAAACGACGCAGGAAATCGAGCGGGAGATGGGGCGTACGCATAAGTCTGTCAATGCAGTGTATAGCGACCGTGTGATAGACATCGACCTGCTGCTTTATTTTGCCGATGACGGTACTCCCGTTTTGCTGGATACTCCCGAACTGAAACTTCCTCATCCGCTGATGCAGGAACGCCGTTTCGTGATGGAGCCGTTGGTGGAGATTGCTTCAGGCGTGGTGCATCCGGTATTGGGAAAGACAATCGGGGAATTGTTGCAAAATCAGTGTTAATCTCTGCTATCTGTAGCGCAGATACAAGATTTCTTTTTTATCTTTGCCCCCGAAAGGCGAAGATAGGCTGCACCTCAGCATAAAAAATGAACAAGTTCATTTTGTTCTGCGTTCGGTTTGCACTATCTTTGCGCCCGAAAACGATATGTGGAGAGATTTGAGTAGCTTGCAACCACAGAAAAAAATGCTAAAACACATCCTTTTCTGACGGCACGTTTGTGTGCCGGATGCATCTACTCCACACACCTCCTTCCGCCATTCGTTGAATTATCAACTATCAATTCTCAACTGAAATGGGATATTTATTCACATCCGAATCGGTGTCTGAAGGACACCCCGACAAAGTGGCCGACCAAATATCGGACGCTGTGCTTGACAAACTGTTGGCCTACGACCCCAGTTCGAAAGTAGCTTGCGAAACTCTGGTTACTACCGGTCAGGTAGTGCTGGCTGGAGAAGTGAAAACCAAAGCGTACGTTGACATGCCTCTCATCGCACGCGAAGTAATCAAGAAAATCGGCTATACCAAAGGCGAGTATATGTTCGAGAGCAATTCGTGCGGCGTGCTGAGCGCCATCCACGAGCAGAGCCCCGACATCAACCGCGGCGTGGAGCGACAGGACCCCATGGAACAAGGTGCCGGAGACCAGGGAATGATGTTCGGCTACGCCACCAACGAAACGGAGAATTACATGCCGCTTTCACTGGACCTTGCACACCGCATCCTGCAAGTGCTGGCAGATGTCCGTCGCGAAGGCAAGGTGATGACCTACCTCCGTCCCGACGCCAAGAGCCAGGTTACCATCGAATATGATGACAACGGCACGCCGGTACGCATCGACACCATCGTAGTCTCCACCCAGCACGACGACTTCGTCCAGCCTGCCGACGACAGTGATGCCGCCCAGCTGAAGGCCGACGAGGAAATGCTCGCCCAAATCCGCCGGGATGTAATCGAGATTCTGATGCCGCGTGTCATTGCTTCCATCCATCATGAAAAGGTGCTGGCACTGTTCAACGACCATATCACATACCACGTCAACCCCACGGGCAAGTTCGTAATCGGTGGTCCTCACGGTGACACCGGGCTGACGGGACGCAAGATTATCGTAGATACCTACGGTGGCAAGGGTGCCCACGGCGGCGGCGCTTTCTCCGGAAAGGACCCCTCTAAGGTAGACCGCAGCGCAGCTTATGCAGCCCGCCACATTGCCAAGAATCTGGTAGCTGCCGGCGTTGCCGACGAAATGCTGGTGCAGGTAAGTTACGCCATCGGTGTGGCACGCCCCATCAATATTTTCGTAGATACTTATGGCCGCAGCCACGTCAATATGAGCGACGGTGAGATTGCCCGTAAGATTGACGAGCTGTTCGACCTTCGCCCCAAGGCAATAGAAGACCGCCTGAAACTGCGCAACCCCATCTATCAGGAGACTGCCGCCTACGGACACATGGGCCGCGAGCCGCAGACCATCGTCAAGCATTTCAAGAGCCGCTACGAAGGCAACAAGGACATTGAAGTGGAACTCTTCACCTGGGAGAAGCTGGACTATGTGGACAAGGTGAAAGCCGCATTCGGTTTATAATCAGCATAGCTTTACGGCTATTTATATAGAAGGCTGCCCTTCTGCATCTCCGGAATATCGGTATATGCAGAAGAGGTGGCTTTCGTGTTTTTGCTCGTCACGGGGGCATGGTGGTTTATCAACAAGCGATTCTTCTTCTCTCTTTTCCTTATTTTACAAGCAATTTTGCCATTGCATTCGTAGCTTACCTGCAAAATGTGCATGGAATGTGTACAGTAATCTCCTCTAAATAGTGTACCTTTGTGAACAACAACGAATATAGGGCTGCCTATGAGATACCTTTTGCTTGCTTTTTCCTTCTTTTTAGTAACTTCTGTGCTGTGCCAGTCGTGCAAGGAGGAAGTCACTTCTGCACGTTCCATGCTCGTGGCAGCAGATTCCATGATGTGGAGCAATCCCGACAGTGCTTTGCTGGTGTTGGAACAGATACCGGATTCCCGCGAGTTGCGGGGAGAAGAACGCGCCTTGTATGCGTTGCTGCTGACGCAAGCCCGATACAAGAGTTGTGTGCTGCTGGAGAACGATTCGCTGATACAGATAGCGGTAGACTATTACGAAGGAGGCGGAAAGCAGGAACGGCTGGCGCAAGCATATTTCTATTGGGGATGTGTCTATATGGAAAATAAAGAGTTTCCGAAGGCGATAAGCCTCTATCTGAAGTCGCTGGAACTGATGCCAAAGAAAGACTCTATATTCGTGGCGATGCTGTACAGCCATTTGGGGAACTGTTATAATGAGCAAGATTTACATTCTACGGCAAGGGAAATGTATCGGAAGGGATATAATTTATGTGCAGTGAAGGATTCTGCACGTTCTTTTTATGCATTAAGAGATATTGGAAATACCTTTTTGTTGGAATATCAATTGGATAGTGCGCTTTGTTACTATCAACAAGCTTTAAAAATTGCATCCTCGCTGCAAGACAATGAGTGTTTATCCCTTATTTATAAAAACATAGCGGGGCTTTATAATGAGTTGGGGCGGTATATGGAGGCGGAATCGGCTCTTTCAAAAGCTTTACCCTATTTGACCGTTGAGGAAGATTATACATCGGCTTGTTCTATAAAGGGGGATATTCTAAATTCCTTAAATCGGAATGATTCTGCTGTTTATTATTGGAAAATTGGAGCAAGGTCTTCTAATATATATGTAAAGACATCGTCTTATAATCATTTGTTTGAAGGATATAAAAAAATGAAGGATTGGGAAAATGCTACTGTATATGTTGACTCTTTCATTCTTTTCTATGACTCCATTCAAATGATGAATTATCGTGCAGAACTTGATGAACTGATGGATAATCATTTAATAGAACTTCATAAACGTGAATTGTCTGTCAGAAATCAACGGATAGTTGCAGGCTTGGCGGTTCTTTTTTTGTTATTCATGTTTGTATTGGTCATTGTTTATCTGTGGCGTGATGCCCGTAGGAAAAAGGAGTATATGGCTTTGCAGCAGCGCTTGATGGAAAACCGTGCGGAGGTGATGCTTTTGAATGAAATTCCTGAATCAGCTTCTAATACGAAAGTAGCAGAATTACACAAATTGGAGGAGGAACGATTCAGTATCTGTGTTTCTATATTTAGAACCACCGAGGGAAGTAGAAAACTTGATGAATTGAAGAAAGCAACTGCTAAAATGCAGGTTTCGATTGCAGATACTTATAGGCAAGTGATGGTGAGTGATATAAGAAAGACTTTTGCCGATGTCATGAAAGATTTGAAGGAACACTATCCCGGTTTGACTAATGATGATTTGCTTTATTGTATATTGTCTTTGCTCCGTTGTTCCAAATTTATTGTTTTATGTATACTGGATGTCTCTTCGGACGCTATAAAAACGAGAAAGAGCCGTATCAAGAATAAAATTGATGAAGAACTGTTCAATCGTATGTTTGACTATTGATAAATAGCGTATTATGATGGATTTGTTACTTCTGTTACATTGCTCTGTTACCACTGTTACCTCTTTTTTGTAGGCTTTCTTATAAAAGATTAAGTTATTTGCAGTATTAAACTTTTAATAACTTAATTAATAATGAGAACAAGAAAACTACTATTGTGTCTATTTGCATTTACTTGTATGAATATAAATGCAATGTCTCAGAAACGACCGAAAAAGATAGATCTTGAAAAAATTGTAGCTTCTTCTACTACAAATAGTAAAGGAACACGTTCTGCTATCTTAGAGGCTTCTGCATTATTCGATTCTAATTCAGAATCAATTATGATAACTTCTCAGAATGGCTTTGCTGATGTCAAGGTTTCAGTTACCAACCTTTTTACTAATGAAACCATCTTTTCTGATTCATACTCTACTTTTGAGATAATACTAAATTTAGCAGGCTTATTAAATGAAGGAGAAGAGTATCGCTTAGAAATTACTATCGGAGATACCGTTTTATACGGGGATTTTATTTACTAACATTATATTTAAGAAAAAATGAAGAAACATTTGCTGTTCGCCTTTTTAGGTGCGCTGGCTTGTTACTCATGCAGTAACAGCTACGATTTGTTGGAAAATGATGCGGAGCTTGCTAAAGCTGCTGAAGATTATGAGCTATCAACCAGAGCAATTAATGAGGAGGGGGATACGGCAAAAATTGAGACTGTAGCCGATGAACAAGTTATTTAGGCTTTGATGGATGAGTACGAGCAGGAATTAATGAATAGACAGTCTGTTGCTAAAGAAAGAGTAATGAGAACTGCTTACACTGGAACTACTGATGTAGTAGGGGTGTTCAAAGTAGAGTCATGTGGGACTTATAAAGAACTGACACTTTATCTTGATGCAGAAGATACAAGACAGAATTCTAAGATTGAAGGTTATGTAGGAGATACGTTTGTAGATAATAATGGCAATGTCCGTTTCAAATTCTGCTTGACGGAAGCAACTCAATATTATCCTGGAGGAGTTTTTCTTGTTGACCATATAAATTACAGTCAGTTTGGTGGTACAATGGATATACTTGTTCGTTATCATGATTGTGATGATAAGCATACTGATAATAAAATAATTGATAGCACACATCCTGAATACCAAAGAATTGATCAGCTTGGAGGGTATACTGTCGTGAATTCTAATGCAGCATTAGCCTGGGCTTACCCTCCTTATCCTCGCAATCAATGGGGCTATATTCCTGGAGTTGGTCCTCGAAATTCTATTAAGTATGGAGTTTTAGCTTATGCCTATACTATTGAGGACTTAGGCATGATTTATGTTGATGACGAAGATTCCAGCAATAAAAACTGGCTTAAATCCTATAAGGGATATACATACAAAGATAAATTGTCTGGTGACCAAGGCATGTATGGAATTAATGCTACAGACAACACAAGATATTATGTTTTATTAAACACAAACAAAGGTTTTGCATTGAATAATATATTCCATCCTAATTTTGGAACCCCTATACCAAGACCGTAATAATATGAAATATCAAATATTTTGCTGTTTACTTCTTTTATGCTCTTGTTCCAACTGGGACAAGAGCATTGTGGCAGAAGTGAATGGACATAAAGTTTATTCTTCCGAGCTGTCTCAATTAACTACCCAAGAGACTTTTGATTTGCTTAATACGGCTTATGAGATAAAGATGAAGGCTTTGGAAGACTTGATTAAACAAAAGTTGATAGAGCAAGAAGCCACCGTTGCAGGAAAAACTTTCGAGACTTTTTTGAATGACTATATAGAAAAGGTGATGAGCATTAAAGAAGACAGCCTGCTTGCGGTGTATGGTTCTGTAAATGAGCGAATTCTCCATTCAAGGGAGAGATTAAACAAGATTTCTTCAGAAAGTATTGAAGGAACTATTTCTGTGAAGAATGATATTCGTGCAGCTATCATTCAGCATTTGGCAGATTCATTGTATAATAAGGCGCAAGTTAAAAGATACCTTTATCCTCCTAAACAGCCCAAATGTGTTGTTGGTGATTTGAACGTGCGCTATAGGGGCAATCTGAATGCTGCTACAACTTTCATTGTTGCTTCCGACTTTGACTGCAAACGTTGTGTTGATTTTGAAAAGACATTGAGGCGGATTTATGATAAATACAAGGAGCGGGTAAAGTTTGGATTCATCAATTTTGCTGATGAGCCTACCCTTGCATCCTTATCGTGCGAGGCTGCTTCCAGGTATGGTAAATTCTGGGAGTTCCACGATGCTATTTTTGAACACGAAGCTTTAGTAGATTCATCTTTTATTTTTAATATAGCCACAAATTTGGGTTTAGACTTAGAAGCATATAAACAAGAGTTGTTGTCTGCTCCAAATTATGATAAGGTAAACCATGCTATCAATAAGTTGATGGAACGGGGGCTTTTTGCCACTCCTACCATTATCATTAATGACAGACTAGTATACATCACAAATTCGTATGAGGAACTGACTAGACTCTTAGACCAAGAATTACAAAACAGATAAACTCTGATGCCGATGGTAAGATACCTTACAATTACATTTCTGGCCGGCCTTTCTCTCCTGCTTGCAAGTTGTGAGGAAGTGTTTGATGTCAATATCCCCGATTCTATGCTTGAGGGAATTGTATTTAATGGAGTAATTACAAACGAAAATCCCCCTTATTTCTTTCTTTTGAGGGAACCGGCATTGATGTCGGCTGAAGATTATGCCTATGAGGGTATAGAAGATGCTGTGATGATTGTTACGGACCTTACTGAAGGTATCAGAGATACTATGCAGGTGCTTTATCCGTATGGTGATTACGGTGGAGTGTTTTATGATTTTTATGATTATCATTTAAAGAAGAATACTCGCGAAAGAGTGAACCTCATGTATGATAATGGTTCTGGCAGGGGTATGTATGTCACTACCAAAATTTATGGCATAGAAGGTCATTCTTATCAATTGGATATTTATCACAATGGTAAGCATTATCAGTCCGATGTCCAGAAGATGGAGCCTGCACTTGTCATTACTGATTTGAAGCTGAAATATTTCGACTTTAATGAAAAAGGAGGCAGGTGGGCGCCATGTATAAGTTTCACTAATCCGTCTGAGGTAGATAACTATTATTTGTTCCGGTTATATTCGCGTACTTACAAGCATTTTTCTTTTTCGCGCCCTCACTCTTTGTTGGGCTCCAATACCTTTTGGGAGTATTCTATCTTGAGCGATGAGTATCTTGAAGAGAATGTGGTTGATTTTCTGATTGACGACGGAGAAAATCCTCTGGGTTATCCTCCGGGTTGGGATTATCCCATGGGAGATTCTGTATATGTATGGGCTCAGACCATATCCAAGAGTTGTTATGACGTTTTCGACCAGATGATACGCCAGTTCCGGTCGGATGGTGGCGCTTATACACCTGCACCGTCATCGGTGGGCAGCAATATAAGCGGCGGGGCGTATGGCTGCTTCCGTGTGAGTGCGGTTTCCGAAAAAGGTATTGCAACGGGGGAAAGATGATGCGTTCTTTTTTGTAATCGTAAGAAGATAAAATTAATGAAACTGTTGCTGATTTATTTCTGTATTTTGTTTTTGAGTTGTCAGGCAGTGGTTGCTCAAAAGGCCGTTGTACGAGGATGTGTGACGGATGCCAAAACGGGTGAGATTCTTTCGGATGCCAATGTGCTGGAACGAAGGTCGGGAACGGGGATGGCAACCAATGCTTACGGACTTTATTCCATATCACTTCCCGAAAGGGAATGTATATTGCAATGTTCCATGTTGGGGTATGTTACTTGGAGAGATACCTTGACTTTATCAGGAAATACGGTGGTGAATATCGCATTGACTCCCGATGATTATTGGCTGAAAGGTATCGAGATAGTGGGAAGCCGCAAGCATAGCGGACAATTTGCTTTGGAAGCAAAGGAAATACAAGCATTGCCATCTGTGGGAGGGGAACCGGATTTGATGAAGTCATTGCAGTTTCTGCCCGGAGTGCAGAGTGGCAATGAAGGGACAAACAATATTTCTGTACGGGGTAGTAACCAATGGGGAAATCTGGTCTTGCTGGATGAGGCTGTAGTTTATAACCCCAGTCATGTATTGTCCTTCTTTTCGGTGTTCAACAACGATGCCATCCGTGAGGTGAACTTGTACAAATCGTTCTTCCCGCTGAAGTATGGCGGTCGTTCTTCATCCGTCATAGACGTGCGTATGCGCGAAGGTAACAGCAAGGAACGTGAACGGAGTGCCAGCTTGGGGCTGATAGCCTCGAAAGTGTTGTTGGAGGGACCTTTGAAGAAGAAAGAGGGGTCTTATCTGGTTTCCGGCCGGTTTGGATATCCGGGTGTAGTAGCCGGACTGTTGGGAAGTAACCTGACGTCGAAACCGCAGATGTGGTTTTATGATGTCAATGCCAAAGTGAACAGAACGCTGGATGCTCGAAATCGTATGTTCTTTTCCTTGTATAGCGGAGGCGACCATACCGTGTTCAACAAGCTGGTGAAAGGCTATGGGATGGATTGGGGAAATGCTACGGCTACGATACGTTGGAATCATATACTGAATGATAAGACAAATGTGAATACAAGCGCTGTCTTCAGCAACTATTATTATAAGTACAAATCGTTGTCGGACGGATTGAGATATGTGTGGAAGTCGAACATGCAGTCGTATCAGTTGAAGTCGGATTGGGAGAGGTATCAGAACAATCTGCTGACCTTGAAGGGAGGGGTGAACCTGCATTATTTCACTACGATGCCCGGTGAGGTGGGCAAGTCCGGTAAGGATTCTAACATCACTCCTTCGGAAATGTCGCGCAAGAGTTTGTGGGATGCGGCATTGTATGCCGAGGCAAATTATAAATTCCTGCCCCGTTTTCTTCTGAATGCCGGGGTTAGGCTGTCCGTATTGCATGCACCGGCCTCTACCTATTATGCAGCCAAGACATTTGTGATGCCCGAACCCCGTACCGAGCTCTCTTTTATTCCGAATGCCTCGCACCGGTTTTCCGCATCGTATACACAGGCGGCACAGAGCATACACATGCTTACCACCTCTTCAGTAGGTATCCCCTCGGACATGTGGATGCCTGCCAATGCACTGTTGAAGCCCTCCGTCATGCGCCAACTGGCATTGGGATATGAATACAATTTCCCTGATAAGGAATATACATTGTCACTGGAGGCATATATGCGCCGAACAAACCATGTGGTAGATTATAGGAAAAATGCCGATATTTTTCAGAACGACCAGATAGAGGATGAAGTCGAAACCGGTTCTGCCAGAGGGTGTGGATTGGAATTCTATTTGTCAAAGAATAAAGGAGCCGTGACCGGATGGATTAGTTATACTCTCTCGCGTGCGCGTAACCGTATAGGAGGAGAGGAGTACCGACCGGTGTACGACCGTCCCCATAACCTGAAATTGTTCGTAAACTGGGAAATGAACAGACATTGGTCTCTGTCTTCCACTTTCTCCTATGCATCGGGGATGAATCTTACGCTTCCCGTTGGAAAGTATGAATCGGAACATGTACTGGTCTATATTTATTCTGACCGGAACGGTTATCGTGCTCCGGCTTTCCACCAGTTGGACTTTTCGGCAACGTGGCGTATCAGGCAAGACCGTAGCTTGAGCCTTTCCATCATCAATGCTTATAGCCGGAAAAATGTGTTCTCTATTTATGCAGGGAGGCAGGGGCACTTTTCTGTAGGAAACGGGCGTATCTATAAACTGTATCTTTATGGCATCGTCCCTTCGCTGACCTATTCTTTCAAGTTTTGAGATAACTCTTATTTTTTTCCTCCACCGGCAGTACAAACACGAACCTTGCCCCCTCCTTGTACTCCTTGTCCAGCAGCACTTTCCCTTTCAGTCGTTCGGCGATGAGGCGGCAGATATTGAGTCCCAGGCCGGTGCCTTGCCCGAAGTTGTCGGCCTTTTCAAAGCGTTCGAAGATGGTTTCCGAGTATTCCGGGGGAATGCCGGTACCGGTATCGGTGACGGAGAAGGTGACGTATCCGGGATGCTCTGTGAGGGAGCAGTGCAGGCGGATTTCGCCTTGTGTGGTGTGTTTCTCGGCATTGGTAAGGAAGTTGATGAGTATCTGGCACACACGTTGCCCGTCGGTGCTCAGTTCGTAGCAGTCGTCCACTTCGGAGGTGTAGTAGAGCTTCACGCCTTCGGGCGTGCGGTGTTCAACGGTGGTTATGGCTTCCCGGCAGAGTTTGTTGCAACTGTGCGGCGCTATCTTCATGGTGTATCTGTTGCTTTCCAACTCGGCTGCGCTGAGGATGTCCTCCACCAGTGTGAGGAGGAGGTCGGAATTGTGCTGTATGAGATGGCAGAAATCCTGCCTTTCCTCTTGGGAAAGGTTCGTGTCGGGGGAAGTGATGAGTTGTGAGAAGCCCACGATAGAGTTGAGCGGTGTCCGTATTTCGTGACTCATGTTCTGCAGGAAGATGCTCTTTGCCTTGTTGGCTGCTTCGGCTTGGTCGCGCGCTTCGGAAAGTTCCTCGTTCTTGTGGCATAGTTCGAGGTTGACTTTACGTTTGCGGTGGAGGTAGAGCATTAGGAAAAGCAGAGATAACAGTAAAAAGCCGGTGACAATGCTGAAAAGAGTGATGCGGTAGCGCGAGGTGGCCTGTATGTTTTCTATTTTCAGGCGTTCGGCGCCTATCTGGGTGTTCAGTTCGGCGATGTCCGACAGTTGCAGCAGATTGTTTGTCGAATCCAACTGCTGGTAATATTTTTTCAGATATTTGATGGCATTGGGATACTCTTTGGCGCATTCGTAAATGTAGGCATGTTGTTGCAAGCCTTTCTCGGACAATTGGTCAGCGTGGGCATGGGCCTGCTCATACTGTTTGTCCAGTATGTTCTTGCTGATGTGGGCTATCAGTAGGGAAACGTTGGCAGAGAGCTTGCAACGGTCCGCCATTTGCACGGCTTCTTTATAGCAGTCGTTGAATTCATCTATACGCCCCTGTCGGAATAGTACCAGGCATTTCTCTATCATGGCTTGGGCTATGTTCCGTTCTGTTTTGGCGCTCTTCAAGGCTTTTTCGCAATAGTCCAGTGCGGTGGCGTAATCTTTTTGGGTGTTACGGTAATATTCGGCAAGGCTTGAGTATAGTTGGCTGGGGTCCTGGTCGGGCATATTCTTCAGCATATAGTCCAAGGCTTCCTGATAGTATTGGGCGGAGAGGTCGAAGTTTCCGCGTGATTTGTAGATATGGCCCATGGTTCGAATACAGCTGAAGATACCGTAAGGGTATCTGTCGGCAAAAGCTTGCTTTTTCATTTTTTCCGCTTTCTGCAAGGCGAGCAATGAGCGTTGTTGGTTCAGGAAGTAAATTATTTCGCTGCTCCAAGCGTAATAATAATATTGCAGATAGTTATTGGCACGTGAAATCTCTTTCAGGTCAGTGGATGCCTTTTCTATCTTGCTGTCGTCTTTTTGGGACATATAGAACTGCAGAGGGATAATGTATGCCAGGCATTGTGCTTTTTTGTCACCGAGTTTCAGAGCTTGTTGATACAAGGTGTCGGCCACCAGCAACCCCTCCTGCTGGCGTGCCTGCCTGGAAGCCCGTTGGTAGATGGGGTAGAGTGCATCGTCTATCTTGTAGGGATTGTTCTGTGCTGCGGAAGGTAGGGACACCCATACTGAAAGCACTAGAAAACATAACCTTGAAAGAATGCACTCCCTCTTTGTTCTATTGGATGGAATAAGCATGTTTTTTCCGGATACTTATTATTATGCCTATGGCATCGCAAAAATAAGATAAAAGAATAAATTACAAGTTTTTTATTTGCATAATTTCTCTATTTACTTGTTAAATAGTTCTTGTCAGGAGTGTTCTTACGAAATTTCCGGTGATAATGCCGCCCTCTACATCATCATATTCTTCCTTATTGAGAACTTCACGATGGCCATCGCTTCGACCTTCAGGACACGGCAGGTTCGGGCGGCAACGACGGCGACCAGGGCGAAAATCCTTTGGGATAAAATTATTTACGATTTGACGATGTACGATTGGAGTTAGTACTGCTAAATAGCCGCGCCTGTGTAGGCATTTATGATACGAGGAGTAATCCCAATCGTACATCGTCAAATCGTACATCTCTTAATCATTAACTCTTAATCCCTATTCATCATTCATGCGAAAAATCAACAACATCGTGGTGCATTGCAGCGCCACGCGGGAGGGCCATGCGCTCACTCCCGAAGCTTTGGAGGCAGAGCACCGCCGTCGCGGCTTCCGCACGACGGGCTATCACTACTATATCCGGCGCGACGGCACTGTGCTCGGGGCCCGCTCTCTGGAACTGCGGCCACAACAAGCATTCCGTCGGCATCTGCTACGAGGGTGGACTGGATGCCATGGGGAATCCGAAAGATACCCGCACCCCGGAGCAGCGTTCGGCACTCCGGCTGCTGGTACACCAGCTGCTGAAGCAGTTCCGGAATGCCCGTGTCTGCGGCCACCGCGACCTGAGTCCGGATTTGGACGGGGACGGAACGGTGCAGCCACGGGAGTGGGTGAAGCAGTGCCCGTGCTTCGAGGTTAGTAAAGAACTTTAATCCCCCCCTAGGACTCCCTGAAGGGGGAGGGGGATAGTCCTGAAGATTGAGCGCGCGCAGGATTGGCGGGAGTATTCTCCTTCCCCTTTAGGGGAACGAGGGGTCTAAAAACACAGAACATCATGAAAATAAGTAAAGAAACTTGGAAAGACATCCTGAAAATTGTGGGTACTATCATCGCTACCATAGCCAGTGTGCTGGGGGTGCAGGCGATGCCGCTCTGATTTCCCGGATGACAACTACCCCGCTTACAGCTTGGTATACAAAGCTACCAAGTGGGGCAGTTTTATGAAAAAAAACAGAAAGCATTCGTTCAAGTTTCGCAAGTCCTCTGTTGAAAGTCAATTATTGGACTTACGAAACTTAAGACTTTTACTCATCAGGAAATACAAAAAAACATGAAGCGAACAATTTATATCCTATTTTGCTGCCTATGGTGTGCAATTGCCACGTTTGCGCAGTCAGACAATATTCTTATCTCTAATGTGACTCCACCTTCCCCTCATGCACAAAGCATGCTGAAGGCAGGACATTTTCCGGTGTCCGGCTATACAGGGGTACCGGATATTACCATCCCCCTCTATACCGTCCAGTTGAAAGATTTTTCCTTTCCCGTCTCTCTTTCCTACAATGCCTCGGGCATCAAGGTAAATGAGGAGGCCACTCGGGTAGGGCTGGGCTGGACATTGAATGCCGGCGGAGTTGTGACCCATACCGTGAGAGGACGTTATCAGGACTTCTGCGAGTGGGCCTATTTCAATGACTCCCCGGATAACCAGCTCCAGGACATTGCGGGCATCTATCATATCGACACTTATCTTACGCAGGGAGCCGGCACTTCCTTGCCGTTCGCTCTACCCCAAGGTATGACCCATGAAATGCTGTACAGAGCTTTGACGAGCGATACTTATGCCAGTTGTGGCGGTACGGAACTGGCTCCTGATGTCTTCCACTATCACTTCTTGGGATATTCGGGAAAGTTCATATTTTCTCACTCGGGCCACATAGTGAAGGAAAGAGAAGACAATGTGCGGATTACGCCTCTTACGGAAAACGATGCTATGGGCCATCCCAAACTGGCCGGCTGGGTCATGACCACCCCCGATGGCACTGAATACCGTTTTGAACAGACTGAACAGACGTTTTTCACAGACCGTCCGCGTGCAGAAAGCTATTCCAGTGCTTTCTACCTGACGCGGATAAAGACAACGGCCGGAGCAGTGGTTACATTCGGCTATAAAACCAGGGATTTCCATTTGGCTTCTTTTGCCAATATTCAGGACAGTCGGATGGAACAATATATCACCACGGATATGGCTTATTACAAGGTGGCCTATCTGGATAGAATCAGTTATCCCGGTGGCAGCATTAGTTTTGAGTATGCCACAGACCGGTTGGACTACAGTCCGGAAGTGCGCTTGTCGGCCGTTCGCATCAACGACGCTGCGGGCAACAATCTGAGCAAGTGGGAGTTGATTCAGGGATATTTTGTTTCCAATGCCAACACTGGCTTCGATGTGCCCACCCTTGACGAACTGAATCGCAGGCTGCCTAACAGCGCTTATTACAACTCCACATGGAACAACAAGATGTTTACGAAAGACTGGAATACCAAAAGACTGAAACTGACCGGACTCAAACATACGGCAAGCAATGTGGCTTCACCGGAAGTCTATTCCTTTTCCTACAACGAAGCCGCTCTACCCACCAAGTTGTCGGCAGCTCGTGACCATTGGGGATATTATAATGGTGCGGCCAACAAAAGTCTGATTCCTGCCTATTGCTGTAACAGCAATCAAAAGTCTGATTCCGTCATTTTGGAATATGGAGGCAGTGCCGATCGCGAACCCAACCCGGCATTCGCACAAGCATTCCAGTTGAGGCGGGTGACATATCCGACGGGGGGAACGGCGGAATTCACTTATGAATCGAATGTATACAAGACGAATGATTTTGAACAAGACCCCTATAAAAAAGATTTGATGTACCGCGTACAAGAGGTGGTATTGTCTGCCAGCCAGCAGCAGGGAATGAACAATATCCCTTTTGCCACAACCTCATTTACCATCTCCAAAAACAATCAGCCTTTTCCTCTTTCTTTTAAGATGCTGACTGATCATACGCTCTATAGCGGCATTACCGAGTTGGAAATAAGCATCCGCAGGAGTGTGGACGACAAATCCCCTTTGTGGAAATACAATTATAATTCGACCAGGTTGCCTGACCCGCAGCATACCAGGCGTGACACCCTGCTGACCAACTATTGGGGCAATATCACGCTGCCTGCCGGCACTTATGTTCTTTATGTAGGTGGCTCGCTGCTGAAACAGCTGAAGTCTATTGAGGCGTTAGGAAAACTTGTCACTTACCCTGATGACTATATAGCCACCCATCCTTACAGCACGGGTGGAGGTCTCCGGGTGAAAGAAATCTGTCACCGGGAAGCAGACGGCAAAGTGCTTCATACCAGAAAGTATCATTACAGCACAAACAGCTCGTTTGCCGACTACTATACTTCCGGCCGTCTGATGGCCTATCCCCGCTATAGGAAGGATTACCGTTCTACCGGCATCAATGGATTCCGGGAGGAAGGCTATTCCGTGGGATACAGCACTGTCTATACAGAAGACTTTGACAAGGATGGAAATAAGATCGGTCTGCAGGAATATCACTACCTGAACACTCCCGACAAGCACTTGTGCTACAGCTGGTGGGACGACAGCCTTCCCTACGGTACGGGCATGAAAGCCAAAGACGAGAACCCGCAGGGAGTTGGAGCCTATAAATATTCAGAAAACGGCACCTTGCTGAAAGAGGCGGTATATGCCTGCAAGAACGGCAGTTACGCCAAGAAGTGGGAAACGGTTTATGCATATGGCGGCTTGGGTGATGGACCTTACATAATATGGGGTATCCAGAAGGCTCCCATACTGGCAGGCTCGCGTGAAAACTCCTCCGGTTGTTACGAAGAAGATGCCATGAAAACCCTTGTCGACATTTATGGCTCGTATGCTGCCGGTACATTGAACACCAAGGTTCCCAATGGCTATCTCTATCCTGCCATCCGTCCTATGCAGCAGATGCTGGACAAGAAGGTGGAAACATTGTATGAAGAGAATGGGCAGTTCACCCTCGTGACCATTTATCAGCATGATCCGGTTCACTTTTTGAACACCTGCGAAATCATGATTTCGAATGGAGATACGTTGAAGCGTACGGAGTATACTTATCCGTTTGACAGACAGACGGATGCCGCAATGAAACGGCTGACTGACGACAACCGCATCGCGGTACCGGTGGAGGTAAGGGAGAAGTCGGACGGCAGCCTGAAACAAGTCTCTCATGAGTATGCCTTGTTCGGCAGCACACCGCGTCTCTCTGCCGTCAGGCGGAACACCGGTACAAACGGAAAGCTGGAAATGCGCATGACTTGCCACAAATACGACAGCTACGGTAATCCTCTGTATGTCTCTGCCGATGGAACCGGAAACATGGTTTTCCTATGGAGCTACCAAGGCATGTACCCGGTGGCAAAAATCGTGAATGCCACGTATGAAGAGGTAAAGGCAGCCCTGGGCACCGCTCCCGAATCACTGTCCTCCTCTTCCAGTCCCGATACGGCACTGATAGACGGACTGAGGACGAAATTGGGCAAGGCGCATGTCACCACCTATACCTATAAACCCCAGGTGGGGTTGCTGACAGAAACTTCTCCGGCAGGAACAACCACTTACTACGGATACGACAACTTCGGCCGCCTGTCAGAAGTCTGGATGCTGGAAGGACTGTCCAGAAAAGTGCTTCAATCCTATGAATATAATTATGTCAATCCCTAAAACAACATGGCTATGAATAAGATTTTAAGATATATACTATTGATATTCGCTTTGGGCATCTCTTTGGAAATGCAGTCTCAAAGCTCCGGTCCGGCAACGGTCTCGTTCAGCAAGGACAAGAATTATGTGGCTACGCTCACTCCCCGCAACGGGGTTTCCTCCGTGGCTTGCAACAACGGGACAATCAGCAATTACGAAAGCGGCAACGTGCAGGTTTCCATCTGTTACATGGATGGATTGGGACGCCCGGCGCAGCAGGTGGAATACCGCACTTCGCCTGCGGGAAAGGATCTGATAAGCATGCAGGAGTACGCTTCCCTTGATGTGCCGGAAAAGCACTGGCTGCCGGTGGCTTTCAGTGCGGGCGGGGCATATACCGCCCCCTCCTCTGTCACGGCACAGGCACGGACGAACTACGGCGACACCGCTCCTTATGGCATGTCTTCCTATGAGGAACCCATACACCGACGCGTCTGTGAGGAGTATGGTGCCGGCCAGCTGTGGCACGACAACCGGAAGCGTGTGCAGACAAGCTACCTGACCAACAGGACGGGCGACAACCGGCTTGACTGCATCCGCTACAAGGTAGGGGGTGTCGGGAGCGGCACTGCATTGGTGCAATCCGGCAGCTATGCTTCGGGAGAGCTCAGTGTGGTATGCACCACGGACGAGGACGGGAACGTTTCCTACCTGTTTACCGACAAGCTGGGACGTATGGTATTGCAGCGCTGGGTCATTGGAAGCGACAACCACGACACCTACTACGTCTACGACAACCGGGGCAATCTCCGCTTCGTCCTTCCCCCGCGCATCCGGGACGAGGGAATCTCACAAGACAAGCTGGATGCACTGGCCTATTGCTATCGGTACGACAGCCGTGACCGGTGCGTGTGGAGGAAGCTGCCCGGCTGTGATGCCGTGCGCTATGTCTACGACAAGGCCGACCGTCTGATTTTCGTGCAGGACGGCAACCTGAAGGGACAAGGCAGATGGCGCTTCACCATTCCCGACGCTCTGGGCCGTACAGTGCTTTCCGGGCTCTGCTCGGACACCCTGCCGGTGGTCGGAAGTCCGGTAGAAGCGGAGTTCACGGGCAGCGGAAGTTATAAGGGATATGCCGTGAAAGTGGGTGGAACCGTCCGTGAACTTTCCGGAAGCAGGCTGCTCACTGTGAACTACTACGACAACTATGACTTTCTTGGCAAGAACGGTTTTCCTGCCTATGCCTACGACAGTTCCATGGAGTCCTCCGGATACGGCACCAAATCCGATGCCCGGGGAATGCTTACGGGCAGCGTGACGGGCTTGGCCGGGGACGGCGCCGGACAGCTTTACAGTGTGGTGTATTATGACCGCCGTTCACGGCCCGTCCAGCGGCAAGGTTCCAATTCCCTGGGAGGCAAGGAAACGGAATACACGGCCTATAACTTTACCGGCCAGCCTACCAGGTTGCGCCATGTTCATACTGCCCAAGGCAAGGCTGTCCGTACGGAGGTCCGTACATATTCCTATGACCATGCAGGCCGGTTATTGACGGTGAAGCACAAGCTGGATGCTTTGGGAGAGGTTACGCTCGTGAACAATGTCTATGACGACCTGGGGCGTCTACAGTCGAAGTCGCTGCATGGCAGTGCCGTCAACAAGCAGACCTATGCTTACAACATCCGCAACTGGCTGACGGGGGTCAGCGGAAGCAAGTTCACGCAGAATCTGTATTATAACACCGGAAACGGAGTAGCGAAGTACAACGGCAGCATCAGCAGCATGACTTGGAAGGCAGGCAATGAAAGCACCGTCCGCGGCTATAAGTTCACCTACGACGGTCTGGATAGGATGCTGAATGCTATTTATGGGGAAACGGCAGGCATCAATACGAATGCCAACCGTTTCAGCGAGAATGTGACGGGCTATGACAAGAACGGTAACATCAAGGGATTGCAACGTTACGGGCAGACCGGAGCTTCTGCCTACGGCCTGATAGACAACCTGACTTTTACGCTGAAGGGCAATCGGTTGAACCGCGTGGACGATGCGGTAGCGGTTTCCACTTACAACGGCGGCTTTGGTTTTAAGGACGGCGTGAAGCAGGCGAATGAATACACTTACGACGCTAACGGGAATTTAACTAAAGATTTAAACAAGGGAATTACCAACATATCGTATAATTGTTTAAATTTGCCAAGTGTGGTGACGTTCAGTGACGGAAGTACAATTACCTATACCTATGGAGCTGACGGCACAAAGCTAAGAACAGTCCATAAGATAGGCAGCGCTACCACCACTACCGATTACTGCGGAAATGTGGTCTATGAAAACGGAGTGCAGAAGATGCTTCTTACCGAAGAGGGCTATGTCAACCTGACCGGAACTCAGCAGTATCACTACTATCTGAAAGACCATCAGGGGAACAACCGGGTAGTTGTCAACCAGTCAGGCACTGTAGAGGAAACGAACCATTACTATCCCTTCGGAGGGGTATTTGCAAGTACTACGAATGTCCAGCCTTATAAGTATAACGGCAAGGAATATGACACGAAGAAAGGACTGAATTGGTATGACTATGGAGCAAGGCATTATGATGCGGTACTGGGACGGTTTACGACTGTTGACCCTCTGGCGGAGAAGTATTATTCGATAGGGATGTATGCATGTTGTAGTAATAATTCCGTACGCTATATTGATCCGACAGGTATGTCCATAAGTCCGATTTATGACGAAGAAGGTAAGTTGATTGGTACAGATGATGAAGGTCTGCAAGGAGAGGCCATTATTATGAACAAGTCAAACTTTAAACAAGGCATGTCTCATGAAGAGGCACTAAGCCATAGTTTAGGGTATAATGGATTGGCAGATGAAGAAGCGCGCTCTAACTACTTGGAGAGTTATACAAGTCTTAAAGACAGACCGGATTATGATGGATATTTGACCTTGGAGGAAGCTAATAAATGGTATAGGGAAGGGAAAGGACAACCTCTATTCACATCTTTAGCAAAAATAGATTTATCAGGGATATACTCTTTAGGAGAAAAATATGTGAGAGAAATAAAAAGTTTTAATTTATTGTTGCATAGTGGCTCCTTAAATGATGGATTAGTATACGGAAACGTTACTTTAAAACGATATCCGAATCATTCAGTAAGAGCTTTTTCTGATAAATATGATTTTGAAATGCACAATGGTCGGAATCCATTGAATTGGGGAAGAAATATAGAAACTATTATAGGAAATAGGGTTGCAGGAAGGGGACAACCATATGAAATAAATATTTATGGAAGTGCTAAACTGACACCATTTTTACCTTGGATAAAATAATATGAAGAGATATGAAAAAGGGATGTATTGTTCTACATTTGCTTTGTAGTTTATTTATTCAAAGTTGCATTTCTGATTCTATTAAGAACTTAGGAAATGGATATTTTTATAGAGATGAAGGAGAGAATATAAAAGATATTCTTTGTCAAAATTCCAATGGTGGAGAAATACCGGCAACTGTACTTGACTATATCTATAACGATGAATATATTATTGCAAAACAGAAGCCTAAATATCCTCAAGAACCTTTATACAAAAGAAAATATGAATATGGAACAAACGATAGTTTATTCTATTGGATAATTTTAAAAACAAACGATGTTGTATTGGGACCTTTGAGTTGGCAAGAGTATTTGGATATGAGATTAAAATACCAAATACCAATTGAGCTATCTTTGTACTGATTTTTTGTCGCAGCGGATGTTCTTCATCCGCTGCTTCTGAATATTAGAATCTCCTGCTTCGATAAGCCAAATGATTCCCTGCTTATATTGCCCCATCTCTATAAGCAGGGAATTTTATTTCATACCTGACGAACGTTCCGGGCGGAGCTTTATTGAACCGCATAGCCTATAAAGTGAACGGGACAGGTAGGAACGCCACGCTTTCCAAATCAGGGAACTGCTCTTCGGGCAATCTTTACATTGTGCGCACCACGGACGAGGACAGGAACGTTTCCTGCCTATTCACCGACAAGCTGGGACGTATGGTATTGCAGCGCCGGGTCATCGGAAGCGACAACCACGACACCTACTATGTCTACGACAACCGGGACAATCTCCGTTTCGTCCTTCCCTCGCGCCTGCGGGACGAGGGAATCTCACAGGAAAGGATGCACTGGCCTATTGCTATCAGTACGACAGCCGCGACCGCTGCGTGTGGAGGAAGCTGCCCGGATGTGATGCCGTGCGCTATGTCTACGACAAGGCCGACCGTCTGATTTTCGTGCAGGACGGCAACTTGAAGGGACAAGGCAGATGGCGCTTCACCATTCCCGACGCTTTGGGCCGTACAGTGCTTTCCGGCCTCTGCTCCGAGCCCCTGCCGGTGGACGGAAGTGCGGTGGAAGCGGAATTCACGGGCAGCGGAAGCTATAAGGGATATGCCGTGAAAGTGGGTGGAACCGTCCGTGCACTTTCGGGAAGCAGGCTGCTCACAGTGAACTACTACGACAACTATGACTTTCTTGGCAAGAACGGTTTCCCCGCCTATGCCTACGACAGTTCCATGGAGTCCTCCGGATACGGCACCAAATCCGATGCCCGGGGAATGCTTACGGGCAGCGTGACGGGCTTGGCCGGGGACGGCGCCGGACAGCTTTACAGTGTGGTGTATTATGACCGCCGTTCACGGCCCGTCCAGCGGCAAGGTTCCAATTCCCTGGGAGGCAAGGAAACGGAATACACGGCCTATAACTTTACCGGCCAGCCTACCAGGTTGCGCCATGTTCATACTGCCCAAGGCAAGGCTGTCCGTACGGAGGTCCGTACATATTCCTATGACCATGCAGGCCGGTTATTGACGGTGAAGCACAAGCTGGATGCTTTGGGAGAGGTTACGCTCGTGAACAATGTCTATGACGACCTGGGGCGTCTACAGTCGAAGTCGCTGCATGGCAGTGCCGTCAACAAGCAGACCTATGCTTACAACATCCGCAACTGGCTGACGGGGGTCAGCGGAAGCAAGTTCACGCAGAATCTGTATTATAACACCGGAAACGGAGTAGCGAAGTACAACGGCAGCATCAGCAGCATGACTTGGAAGGCAGGCAATGAAAGCACCGTCCGCGGCTATAAGTTCACCTACGACGGTCTGGACCGTCTGCTGAATGCTATTTATGGGGAAACGGCAGGCATCAGCACGAATGCCAACCGTTTCAGCGAGAACGTTACAAACTATGACAAGAACGGCAACATCAAGGGATTGCAACGTTATGGGCAGACCGGAGCTTCTGCCTACGGCTTGATAGACAACTTGACCTTTACCCTGAACGGTAATCGGTTGAACCGTGTGGATGATGCGGTGACGGCTTCCACTTACGGTGGAGGCTTCGAGTTCAAGGACGGCGTGAAGCAGGCGAACGAGTACGCCTACGATGCGAACGGCAATTTAACTAAAGATTTAAACAAGGGAATCACCGGAATATCGTATAATTGTTTAAATTTGCCGAATGCAGTAACCTTCAGTGACGGAAGTACAATTACCTATACTTATGGAGCTGACGGCACAAAGCTAAGAACAGTCCATAAGATAGGCAGCGCTACCACCACGACGGATTACTGCGGAAATGTGATCTATGAAAACGGAGTGCAGAAGCTTTTGCTGACGGAAGAAGGCTATGTTACTTTGAGCGACAGCAAGTATCACTATTACTTGAAAGACCATCAGGGTAATAACCGGGTAGTCATCAACCAGAGCGGCACGGTAGAGGAAACGAACCATTACTATCCTTTTGGAGGAGTGTTTGCAAGTGCAGGCAGTATTCAGCCTTATAAGTACAACGGCAAGGAGTTTGACAATAAGAAGGGTTTGAATTGGTATGATTATGGGGCGAGACATTATGATGCTGCGTTGGGAAGGTTTACGACGAATGACAGGTTTGCAGAGAAGTATTATTCGATGTCACCGTATCAGTATGGGGCGAATAATCCGGTAAATAACATAGATGTGAATGGAGATACAATTGTTGTAAATCCTAATCCTAATGGCTTGATAGATAATGTGAGAATGTTTTTTGGATTTGATACCAAGTATCAAAAGGACGTGAAAGCAGATTTGCAGCAACTTAAGAAGGATGATAAGGAAATTGGTGAGATGATTATTGAACTGGAGAAAAGTAAGAATGTTCATTCAATAACAAGGACTAAACGAGGAAAGTCTAATTCTTCAGGATTTGATAGAGAAAAAGCTAAAAAAGACATTCCGCAAGGAAGCATTATAAATTATGACCCTGATGTTAAAACGGATATTAATGGAAATCATCGGACACCAAGAATTGGTTTAAGCCATGAGTTACAGCATTCGTCGGATGTAGATAAAGGTATTATGTCTTATGAAAATATAGGAAATGGAATACCCATGAGAGAAATTCGTGCTATTAATACTGAGAATAAAATTAGAAAAAGAACAGGAGATGCAAAAAGAACGGAATATCGTGGAAGGAAAATACCCCAAAAACTGTTGGAATAAGATTATCCTTATGTTGGGTATTAATCTCTTATTTGTAATGTGTGTACATAAAACAAGTGAGAGGTATGAAGATATGTTTGTTGATTCTACTTGGCAAAGTCCTTTTGTTGCAATGAATATAGAATACAAAGATAGTGTATATTCGATAGTTCCAAGAGAAGGAGATATGTACCTATTTCTGAATGATGGGGTAGCTAATAAGAAATATCGATATGAACTTTTTCCAATTTTATTAGAACAGACATTGGGTATAGACAGCATTACATTTTGTTCACTAAAGGAAATGGACTGTATGGTAACTCCACAGCCATACATAGATTCAATTTATAAAGGAAAAGTAGAAAATCTTATTTCTTTGCTTTTTAATGAGAAAGGTGTACTTTCTGTTGGTTTGTCATATCCAGAAGAAAAATATTTGATTTATTTGTTATTTCATCATGGAGTTTATCTTAATACAGATTGCGAAACTGGAGTTTTGTATATCTTAAATAAATAAGTATTTTATATTCTTGAAATAATCTATTTAATTGCTATCCTAACATCAGATATTACTATATCTTGCATGTTAGGATAGTTTTTTATTTACTTCCCGCTTCCGGAAAGACTACAAGAGAGGAAGTATACACTTACAGCTACGACTATGCTGACAGGGTGAGCAAGGTGGAGCATACATTGGGAGGCAGCAAGATAACCCTCTACGACTGCGATTACGGCAAATTCAGGCGATTGTACACCAAGTTGCTGCACGGTTCCGCCACCAACAAGCAGTCGTACACTTACAATGTTTGTAGCTGGCTGACGGGAATCAGCGGCACACGCTTCACACAGAACTTATACTACAACACGGGTGTGGGTACTGCGAAGTACAACGGCAGCATCAGCAGCATGACCTGGAAGTCCGGGAACGAAAGTACAGTCCGCGGTTACAAATTCACTTATGACGGTCTTGACAGAGTACTGAACGCTACCTATGGCGAGACAGCAAGTATCAGCACGAATGCGAACCGCTTCTCGGAGAACGTTACGGGTTATGACAAGAACGGTAACATCAAGAGTTTGCAACGTTATGGCCAGACTGGTGCCAGTGCCTACGGCCTGCTTGATAACCTGACTTACACATTGACCGGTAATCAGTTGAGCTGTGTGGAGGATGCGGTGAGTACCGCTGCATACGGTACAAACACTGCCTTTGTGAACGGTGCAAGCGTCGCAGGGGAGTATGCCTACGATGCCAATGGTAATTTAACAAAAGATTTGAATAAGGGAATTACCGATATTCAATATAATGTATTAAATTTGCCCAGTACGGTATCGTTCAGTGATGGTAGCACAATCACCTATACTTATGGTGCTGACGGCACGAAACTGAGAACAGTCCATAAGATAGGTAGTACAACCACAACGACTGACTACTGCGGTAATGTGATCTATGAAAACGGTACTCAGAAGTTGTTGCTCACCGAAGAGGGTTACATCAACCTGACCGGTACCCAGCAGTATCATTACTATCTGAAGGACCATCAAGGTAACAACCGTGTAGTAATCAACCAGTCAGGTACTGTGGAGGAAACGAACCATTACTACCCTTTCGGTGGTGTGTTTGGCACTGCAGGCAATACCCAGCCTTACAAGTATAACGGTAAGGAGCTTGATACGAAGAAGGGTTTGAACTGGTATGATTATGGGGCGAGACATTATGATGCTGCGTTGGGAAGGTTTACGACGAATGACCCGTTGGCGGAGAAATATTATTCGATGAGTCCGTATACTTATTGTGCCGATAATCCGGTAAAGTTCATAGACCCAAATGGTATGGAATATGCTCCTGGTGATCTGTTTAAGACTAAAAGAGCAGCAGCTAAAGATTGGGGTATGTATTATAATGGTGCATCTATTATACGTAAACGTGAAATGGGCTCTTCTATTTATGAAGTTAAGCAAAAGGGAAAGCTAAAGGGATATTCTTATAGTGCAGCCAATGAAGGAGAGCACAGCGTATCTATAAGCTTACCTCCTAACGGTGAGAGATTTGTAGGATCGATTCATTCGCATGGAGACGCGGACGCAGAGCATATAAATAATAAATTCTCAAAAGCTGATATAAAATATATTGAGAAAACAAAAGAAAATGGTTATTTGGCTACGCCGAGTGGCGATTTGTTAGAATATAATCCTTATAGTAAGAAAACATCAATAGTGACTAGTGATCTTCCTAGTGATCCCAAAGATCCTAAACGAAAGAATAATATTAATCCGAAAGATATTCCTGCTGAAAAGGGTAAACAAAGAATGAAAGAATTGCTACAAAAGCCAGATTTAAACATTCCTGTTAGCCAGAGAGAACATATTCATTGGGTATTTTAAAAAGATAGCAATATGTATAGGACTTATTTTTTTGCTTTAATGCTATTTGCGATGTCATGTACAAACAGTACATCGAAGGTCGGAGAAGATCAACAATCATCTCAACAGATTGAGTATGTAATGAATGATAGTCTCTCAACAGATTTTTATACTGATATGAAAAGCTATGTTCCTGCAGAGGGATTTATACCTACAGCGGATATTGCAGTAAAGATAGCGGAATGCGTACTATTGGAAATTTATGGAAAGGAAAGTATAGAGAAAGAAAAACCTTTTTCTGTTAACTTGGTAAATGGAATATGGGTAATAGAAGGGCATATTCCTAATGGAAATGATAGTGCGCTGACTTTCTGTGGACAATCTTATGTGGAAATAAGAAAAAGTAATGGTGAGATTATAAAGCTTTTGCATACTAAATAAAAAATATTACTCTAATATAAGTTGCCTTTTTTCAATGAGATTTATTTAATTACTATCCTAACATCAGATATGCTATATCTTGTATGTTAGGATAGTTTTTTAGGTCTATCAAATGATGTAGGTCATGCAGGACTACATCCGTACTCTCCGGATGCTTAACAGCACGGGCACTTCCTATCTGGATAACATTTCCTATATGTATTATTTGTACGACAGTCTGGGACGGCTGACCCTGCAGGGGGGAATCCTTCTTCCAGTCCTACCGTGCTTGTGCAGAACAACTTGCTCAGTGGCTACGACATCACAAGTACGGTTTATACTTTCTCCAACAAGCCGTCTGGTGTGACACATACACATACTGCCAGCGGAAAGACCACGCGCACGGAAGTATATACCTATACCTACGACCATGCGGACAGAATAAGCAAAGTGCAGCATAGTCTTGGCAGCACTGCGATTACTCTGTACGATGCGACTTATGACAACTTCGGTCGTTTACTGACCAAGCAGTATCACGGTACGAGCACCAACAAGCTGACTTATACCTACAACCTGCGTAGCTGGCTGACGGGAATCAGCGGCACACGCTTCACGCAGAACCTGTACTACAACACGGGTGTGGGTACTGCGAAGTACAACGGCAGCATCAGCAGCATGACCTGGAAGTCCGGGAACGAAAGTACAGTCCGCGGTTACAAATTCACTTATGACGGTCTTGACAGAGTACTGAACGCTACCTATGGCGAGACAGCAAGTATCAGCACGAATGCGAACCGCTTCTCGGAGAACGTTACGGGTTATGACAAGAACGGTAACATCAAGAGTTTGCAACGTTATGGCCAGACTGGTGCCAGTGCCTACGGCCTGCTTGATAACCTGACTTACACATTGACCGGTAATCAGTTGAGCTGTGTGGAGGATGCGGTGAGTACCGCTGCATACGGTACAAACACTGCCTTTGTGAACGGTGCAAGCGTCGCAGGGGAGTATGCCTACGATGCCAATGGTAATTTAACAAAAGATTTGAATAAGGGAATTACCGATATTCAATATAATGTATTAAATTTGCCCAGTACGGTATCGTTCAGTGATGGTAGCACGATTACCTATACTTATGGTGCTGACGGCACGAAACTGAGAACAGTCCATAAGATAGGCAGTACAACCACAACGACTGACTATTGCGGTAATGTGATCTATGAAAACGGTACTCAGAAGTTGTTACTCACAGAAGAGGGTTACATCAACCTGGCCGGTACCCAGCAGTATCATTACTATCTGAAGGACTATTAGGGTAACAACCGTGTAGTGATCAACCAGTCTGGCACTGTGGAGGAAACTAACCATTACTACCCTTTCGGTGGTGTATTTGCCACTGCAGGCAATACCCAGCCTTACAAGTATAACGGTAAGGAGTTTGATACGAAGAAGGGTTTGAATTGGTATGATTATGGGGCGAGACATTATGATACGGCGTTAGGAAGGTTTACGACTAATGACAGATTTGCCGAGAAGTATTATTCGATGTCTCCGTATCAGTACGGGGCGAATAGTCCGGTTGTTAATATTGATGTGAATGGAGATAGTATTAGAATTTGCACTGAAACTCAGTCCTTTGGTCACACATGGATTAGTGTTGGTGAAGGATCTAATATGACTGTTTATAGCTACGGACGATACAATGGAACTAATAAAGGGCCAGATAGAAGCTCTAATTCTTTAGGAAATGGTTCCGGTGTTCTTTTAAAGTTAATGGGGGATGAAGCAAAAGCTTACAATGACAAAAAAAGCAGCTGGTGGAATGTCTGTATTTGTAGTAACAGATGTGGCAGATGAAAAAGTTGCTAATATTTTAGACGAAAAGTTTAATTAATATGTCAACTACAATGCCAGATAATCCTAAAAGTGATTATTATAACAGTTCTTCTGCTCGTATTATTGATGAATATAAGCTGACAAGTAATAATTGTACAACAATGGTATCTGACGTGTTGAATAAAAGTGGGTCAAATGCTCTGAAAGGGACAAGGCTACAACAAACAAGTAATTTGGGAACATGGACTACTATTCCTATTGTCAACAGATTTGTTCTTCCAATATCAATGCAGAATCATTTAGTGAGAATATCCAAACCAGGAGGTGTAGTTTATAAAACAAGATAGATTATGAAATGGCTTAGAATTGTGTTTGTTGCCACATCAATAATTCTTTCATTATTAATTATATACGCAATTATTAATTGTGAAATTAGTTATAAATATGAGATTGAAAATCGATGTGGGGATAAGATTGATATCTTATGGGTTGAGGAGTGGCTAAAAGAAACGATTAAAGTGTGGAAGTTTTTTCTATGCTATGTAATCATTAATATCTTTTATTTAGTAGCTTCTCTTGTCAATAGCCGTAAATCTTCAAAAGAAAAATGCAGTTTATCATAAACAAACGCAGTCTCTTTTGTATTGATAATTAGGCCGTCTTGCCTTGATATGAATTGACTATTTTTATCGTTATCCTAACATCAGATATCCCATATCTTGCATGTTAGGATATTTTTTTGTCATATAACAGTCATACCATTTCTAATGTTGTAACTATCCTCCGTGCCGGGCTACACCCTTTTTTGCAGATGGCTATACCATCGCATAGAAAGGGTGTAGCCATCCGGAGTAAAAGGTGTAGCCTCGTGAAATGTGTCCTACGAATGCTTTTGGCGGGGATAATAGCGGCTTGCATAGAATCTGTGTTCCTTTGTCCGCGTCTTGTTTTTATACTGCTTCATCCGAAGAAGAAAAGGAAGCGCAAGAATCTACGGTGGCAGATAACATTACCCCGACAGTATAACATATCATATCCGACCATAAAAATCCATGCCCGAAGACCAATGCTCCGAGCGTGGTGTTTCGTATGGCATTCGCCCAATCGACCTGGTATAATTGGCTGATTTCTATGCAATAAGAAAACTGTAAGGAGATTGCGGCCACTTTGAGTATGGATGCCGAAGGGAAGAGAAAGCGTAATCCCCAATAGACCATAGCTGCCCAAAGTGTATCGCCAATATACTCTGCAATAAATTTAGGCAATGCATTGCCATATTTCCGGGAAGCAAGTCCTGCCAATATGATGACGAAAGTGACGGTTAAGTAAATCCAACGTTTGTATTTCACATCATGATGTTTTAGGTCCATTGCAAATTTATGGAAAATTGACAGATATGAGTGAGAAGGAAGAGCTTTTTCGTATTTTTTCCTATCGAACGGTCTGTGTAAGGCTATAAACAGAAAAGCAAATGAAGGGCAATACTATGACACGTATATGATTGGTACAGCATGCATGAACTGAGCCGCATGGACGATGAAACAGGCGACCCCTTGCCGGGTGACCGGAGACTTGCACCTATTCCCGTCGGATTTACCGTTCGGAGCGGTGGCACCCAATGGCTGTTCGAGAACAGCGTCCGCACCACAAATCCGGAAGAACTTTGGAAATAAGACTCTCTTGTTTCAAATCTCCCCGAAATCATGTACCTTTGTGGCGATACCTAAAAAAGGGTGTGGCAAGATGATGAACAAGATAAATTCCGTATGCGTATATTGTGCTTCGAGCACAAAGATAGATTCCGTTTATTTCGATGCAGCCCGTGAGTTGGGCACTCTGCTGGGGCAGCGGCAAATTCGCTTGATTAATGGTGCGGGAAATATGGGACTGATGTCCGCTGTGTCCGATGCGGCACTCCGGGCAGGGGGAGAGGTGACGGGCGTCATTCCCCGCTTCATGGTGGAGCAGGGATGGCATCACACCGGACTTACCCAACTCGTGGAAGTGGAAAGCATGCACGAACGGAAAAAGACAATGGCCGACTTGAGCGATGCCGTCATCGCCCTGCCCGGTGGTTGCGGCACCCTGGAAGAACTGCTGGAAATCATCACTTGGAAGCAACTCGGACTGTATCTGAACCCGATTGTGATACTGAATGTCAAGAACTATTTCGACCCTCTGCTCGATATGCTCCGGCAGGCGGTGGACGAAAACTTCATGCGCGTGCAGCACGGTGCCATCTGGCATGTGGCGCAGACACCGCAGGAAGCCGTGGAACTGATATATACCACTCCCTTGTGGGACGCCTCCATCCGTAAATTCGCTGCAATATGATAGGGCTGTTGATGGCTTGGGCAGTAGTGGGGACGGAGGGGATTCCTATTCCATATTCTCCGAGAATGGACGATGGCATCACCGTGGTCCTTTTGTGCTGTTTCTTTCTGTCGGCCTATGTCTTGTCACGCAGCCGCAAGTTCCTGCTGCAACTGGTGAAGGATTTCCTGCTTCATCGCGAACGTACCAGCATATTTGCCACTTCCACAGCCGCCGATATGCGCTATCTGCTGCTGCTCATCCTGCAGACCTGCATCCTAGCAGGCGTCTGTATCTTCAACTACTTCAATGATATACAGCCGGAACTGGTACACCATGTGCCGCCGGGACTTCTATTGGGGATTTACATCGGTATGTGTCTTCTCTATTTGTGCTTGAAGTGGATGCTTTACTCTTTTCTGGGTTGGATTTTTTTTGACGAAAGTGTTACAACGCTATGGCTTGAGTCCTATTCTACGCTACTTTATTACTTGGGATTCGCCCTTTTCCCGTTTGCTCTGTTCATAGTCTATTTTGATTTGAGTTTGCAGCTGACGATAATAATCGGATTGATTTTAGCCTTTTTTGCTAAAATATTGATGTTATACAAGTGGTTAAAGCTTTTTTGTAACAATTTATATGGCGGTTTACTTTTAATTTTGTACTTTTGTGCCCTTGAAATCATGCCTTGTTTTGTGTTATATCAAGGTGTGATGCAGCTAAACAGTTATTTGATAATAAAATTTTAGGACGTTGAAAATTAAGAAAGTACTTGTGTCGCAGCCGAAACCGGCATCAGAGAAATCTCCTTACTACGACATCGCCGAGAAGTATGGTGTGAAAATAGATTTTCGCCCATTTATCAAAGTGGAGAGCCTTTCAGCGAAAGAGTTCAGACAACAGAAAATTTCGGTCTTGGATCATACTGCCGTTATTTTTACTTCGCGTCATGCTATTGATCATTTCTTCCACTTGTGTACAGAATTGCGTGTGACAATTCCCGAAACAATGAAGTATTTCTGCGTGACGGAGGCCGTTGCTCTGTATATCCAAAAGTATGTGCAGTATCGTAAGCGTAAGATTTTCTTCGGAAACACCGGGAAGATTGACGATTTGATACCTTCCATTGTTAAGCATAAGACTGAAAAGTACTTGGTACCAATGTCGGATGTACACAATGATGACGTGAAGAATCTGCTGGATAAGAATAAGATTCAGCACACGGAAGCTGTCATGTACCGTACTGTCAGCAATGACTTTGCTGCAGATGAGGCTTTTGATTATGACATGCTGGTGTTCTTCAGTCCGGCAGGCATCAGTGCCTTGAAGAAGAATTTCCCTGATTTTGACCAGAAGGAAATCAAGATCGGAACATTCGGCTCTACCACTGCCCAGGCAGTCCGTGATGCCGGACTTCGTCTTGACCTGGAAGCTCCCAGCGTGCAGGCACCCTCAATGACGGCGGCGCTTGACATGTTTATCAAGGAGAATAATAAAGGAAAGTAAAAAGAGAGAAATAAGGATTAGGGATTAAGGATAAAGGATGAAAGAACCTATTCACCTCCACCTCCTTTATTCTTTATCCCTAATCCTTTATCCCTAACCCCTAATCCCTAATCCTTGTTTCTCATGCCAAATACCTTGCGTAAGTCCGAACGGTTGGACAAGAAGAAAGTGATAGAGAAGATGTTTGCGGGCGGCTCACGCTCGTTTTCAGTTTTCCCTTTGCGTGTGGTGTATCTGCCGGTGGAGGAGCTGGAGGCACCCGTTTCCATTCTTGTAAGTGTTTCGAAACGCCGTTTCAAGCGGGCGGTGAAGCGCAACCGCGTGAAACGCCAGATACGTGAAGCCTACCGCATGAACAAACACGGACTGCTGGCCGTGCTGACGGAAAAAAAGTGTCGTCTGGCCGTGGCCTTTATCTATCTTTCGGACCAGTTGGTAGACTCTTCTGTCATTGAGGACCGTATGAAGACAGCTTTGGCACGCATTGCCGAGAAGGTAGCGGCAAATGCTGAAGCCGAGCAAACTCCGCAGGTGTCATGAAGCGTCTGCTTTCATATCTGCTGCTGCTTCCCATCTATTTCTATCAGAAGTGCATATCGCCCATGATAGGGCCTTCATGCCGTTTTACCCCCACTTGTTCGCAATATGCGGTGGAGGCCATCAAGAAACACGGACCTTTCAAGGGGTTTTGTCTGGCAGTCAGGCGCATTCTGCGCTGCCATCCCTGGGGAGGTTCCGGATATGATCCCGTTCCATGAATATTCCAGTTGACATACATACACACCGGCTTCCGCAAGTACCCGGAACTGCCATTGCAAATTGCTATCCCGAAACGTTCTCTCCACAGAGCGGCGGATGGTATTCGGTGGGGATACATCCCTGGCATATAGGTCGGAGTGGAGGTGAACACTCAGGAGTTGAAGGTGCTGTGGCTAGCAGGGTGTGCGGCCTGGAGGAGTTAGTGCGCCATCCCCAAGTACTTGCCGTGGGCGAAGCCGGGCTGGACAAGCTGGCAGATGCTCCGATGGATTTGCAGGTGGAAGTGTTCAGGTGCCAGGCATGTTTGGCAGAGGAAGTGGGAAAGCCGCTGGTGATTCATCTGGTGAAGGCGGTTGATGAACTGCTGAAGGTGAAGCGGGACTTGCGCCCGTCGAATCCGTGGATAATACATGGTTTCCGTGGCAAGGCGGCGCTGGTGGAGGAATATCTGAAACATGGCTTTTACCTTTCATTCGGGGAGAAATACCAGGAAGCAGCCTTGTGCCGGGTACCTGCCGACCGGCTGTTCATCGAAACGGATGAAAGCGAAGTTTCCATTGGGGAATTGTATGCACGCGCTGCCGAAGTGCGCGGCATCTCTCCCGAGGAGTTTGGAGAAACACTCCGGAGAAATGTCTGCAAAGTCTTTTTTAAACCCTAAGAGTTGTTTCTTCGAATAAAGAGTCGTATTTTTGCGCAGATTAAAATAGGAATCAAACAATTCATAGATAATCACTTAAATAATTAATCAGATAACTTAATCATTCGATGAATTTTGTAGAAGAATTAAGATGGCGTGGCATGCTCCACGATATGATGCCGGGTACGGAAGAACTTCTGGCTAAGGAACAAGTGACTGCATACATTGGTTTCGACCCTACTGCGGACTCTTTGCACATCGGGCACCTTTGCAGTGTGATGATTTTGCGTCACTTCCAGCGTTGCGGACACAAGCCGTTGGCACTGATTGGCGGTGCTACGGGTATGATTGGTGACCCTTCCGGAAAGTCTGCCGAACGCAATCTGCTTACGGAAGAGACGTTGCAGCGCAACCTGGCCGGTATGAAGGCCCAGCTCTCCAAGTTCCTGGATTTTGATTCGGATGCCCCCAACCGTGCCGAGTTGGTGAACAACTACGATTGGATGAAGAACTTCACTTTCCTCGATTTTGCCCGTGAAGTGGGTAAGCACATCACCGTAAACTATATGATGGCGAAAGATTCTGTAAAGAAGCGTCTGAACGGTGAGGCACGTGACGGTCTTTCCTTCACGGAATTCACCTACCAGCTGTTGCAGGGGTACGACTTCCTTCATCTGTATGAAACCAAAGGCTGCAAGCTCCAGATGGGTGGCAGCGACCAGTGGGGTAACATCACCACCGGTGCCGAACTGATTCGCCGTACGAACGGTGGGGAGGTATTTGCACTGACCAGCCCGCTGATTACGAAGGCCGACGGTGGCAAGTTCGGCAAGACAGAGTCCGGAAACATCTGGCTCGACCCGCGCTACACTTCTCCATATAAGTTCTACCAGTTCTGGCTGAACGTGAGCGACGAGGATGCCAAACGCTACATCAAGATATTCACCGCACTGTCCAAGGAAGAGATTGACGCTCTGACGGCCGAGCACGACGCTGCTCCCCACTTGCGCGTCCTTCAGAAGTGTCTGGCGAAGGAAGTGACTATCATGGTTCACTCCGAAGAGGACTATAATGCCGCCGTGGATGCATCCAACATCTTGTTTGGCAATGCAACTTCGGATGCACTGAAGAAGTTGGACGAAGATACGCTGCTGGCTGTGTTCGAGGGTGTTCCCCAGTTTGAAATATCCCGTGATGCACTGGCTGCCGGTGTGAAGGCGGTGGATTTGTTCGTGGATAATGCTGCTGTATTCGCTTCCAAGGGCGAGATGCGTAAGCTGGTGCAAGGCGGTGGCGTTTCTCTGAATAAGGAGAAACTGGCTGCTTTCGACCAGGTGATTACGACAGCCGACCTGCTGGACGAAAAATACCTGCTGGTACAGCGCGGCAAGAAGAATTACTATCTGATTATCGCCAAATAACGGTAGCCTAAAGAGAAGTAATTAAGGAAATGATGCTTCGGCAGTAAAAATAGCCCCGAAATATTTGGATATTTCGGGGCTTCCTTTTATCTTTGCACCGCTTTTTAACAGAAAGCCCTATGTTTGGACTATGGTGTAATGGTAGCACAACAGGTTTTGGTTCTGTTTGTCCAGGTTCGAATCCTGGTAGTCCAACTACGATACAGCTAATTGCAGCTAAAAACCCACTAAAATCGCAAGTTTTAGTGGGTTTTTTTGTTATTCTTTCCCCCTCTTGTTGGCACTATAGGTATAGATTTTTTCTTTTTACGAATCTTTGAACGATATTGCTATATAATTGACACAAATTTATACGGTTTCTCCATTTTCTTTTGTTACATTTGCATCGTGTACGCAAACGATGTGTATTTGATGGCTGAAGTTATAACCTATTAAATGTAGTGCAATCATGAAAACGAACTATGAAATTCGCTATGCTGAGCATCCCGATGATGTGAAAAGCTACGATACGAAAAGCATTCGCTGCGATTTCCTTATAGGGAAGGCATTCTCCCAAAATAAAGTTTCCATTGAGTATAAACTACTTGCAAATCGTACATAAATAGAATATCACTTATTTAAACTTAATAATTTAACGTTATGAATCCGTATTTGAATTTTTCTTTGGAAGGTAAAGTAGCCCTTGTTACAGGTGCTTCTTATGGTATCGGTTTTGCTATCGCTTCAGCTTTTGCAGAGCAAGGAGCAACTATCTGTTTCAACGATATCAACCAGGAGTTGGTAGACAAAGGCTTGGCTGCCTATACTGAAAAGGGTATCAAGGCACGCGGTTATGTATGTGATGTGACAGATGAACCTGCTGTTCAGGCCATGGTAGCCCAGATTGAAAAGGAAGTAGGCTCTGTTGATATCCTCGTAAACAATGCCGGCATCATCCGCCGTGTTCCTATGCACGAGATGGAGGCTGCTGACTTCCGTCGTGTAATCGATATCGACCTCAATGCTCCGTTCATCGTATCAAAGGCTGTTCTGCCTGCCATGATGAAGAAGGGCCACGGTAAAATTATCAATATCTGCTCTATGATGTCCGAACTGGGTCGTGAGACTGTGTCGGCCTATGCCGCTGCCAAGGGTGGCTTGAAGATGCTGACTCGCAACATCTGCTCTGAATATGGTGAATATAACATCCAATGTAACGGTATCGGTCCGGGTTACATCGCTACCCCGCAGACTGCTCCGCTGCGTGAAAAGCAGGCCGACGGTAGCCGTCACCCGTTCGACTCGTTCATCTGCGCCAAGACTCCGGCAGGCCGCTGGCTGGCTCCGGAAGAACTTACCGGTCCGGCAGTGTTCCTGGCATCGGAAGCCTCTAATGCGGTAAACGGTCACATCCTCTATGTAGACGGAGGTATCTTGGCTTATATCGGAAAGCAACCGAAATAAATTTAAGGATAATTGAGAAGGTGATAAAGTGGCAGGATAATGTCACTTGTCACCTTTTTCTTTTGGGCGCGGATTACGCGGATTTCGCGGAAAGGATAAGGAAAATCCGTATAATCCGCGCCTAAAAGAAAGTTATACAACTGATTAGGAAAAAGCAATGATTATATGAGAAACTTTCTTTTATTATGTATGGCGGCCCTCTGCTGTCTTGCTTGCAACGATAGCAAGACAGTGACTGTTACGGTAACCAATCCGTTGGCGATGGACCGTTCCGATGAGATGGTAGAGGTGTCCATGACCGAAATCTCAAACCGCCTGAATTTGGCAGACACCGCACAGATTGTGGTTCTGAATGTCGAAGGGGAACAGGTTCCCTACCAAGTGACCTACGATGACAAATTAATCTTCCCTGCTACGGTAGCCGCCAATGCATCGGCTGCATATACCGTCCAGGCCGGTACTCCCGTCGATGTGGAGGTAAGGGCTTGTGGGCGGCAGTATCCCGAACGTCTGGACGACATGGCCTGGGAGAACGACTTGGTAGGCTTCCGTGCCTACGGTCCTGCATTGCAGGCAAGGGGTGAACGCGGTTTCGGCTACGACTTGTTCACGAAGCGAGGCACTGCTGCACCGGTATTGGAAGACATGTATGCTAAGGAACTGGATGCAGACTCCTGGAAGCAGGTTAATGAATTGCGCAAGACAGACCCGAAGGCAGCCGATGAGCTGGTACGCACATTCTCCTATCATATAGACCACGGTTATGGCATGGACTGCTATGCAGTAGGTCCAACATTGGGAGCTGGAGTGTCTGCATTGATGGTGAATGATACCATTATCTATCCGTGGTGCTACAAGACGCAGGAGGTGCTGGACAACGGTCCGTTGCGCTTCACGGTGAAGCTGGAGTTCAATCCGTTGGCTGTGAAAGGGGATACTGCGGTGGTGGAAACGCGTCTGATTACGCTGGATGCCGGTTCTCATCTGAACCGTACTGCCGTTTCGTATAGCAATCTAAAGGAATCTTTGCCCATTGTTACCGGTATTGTGCTGCACGAACCGGACGGTGCTGTGGTGGCTGATGCCGCCGGTGGCTATATGACGTATGTAGACCCCACTACCGGACCGGATAATGGCAAGATATTTATGGGTGCCGCTTTCCCTGCCGTTGTGAAGGAAGCCAAAACCGTGCTTTTCCCCGTAGAGGAGAAGAAGATGCGTAACAATGCAGACGGCCACGTACTGGCTGTCAGCGACTATGAGCCGGGTGCCGACTACGTGTATTACTGGGGTTTTGCCTGGGACCGTGCGGACATCAAGACGGCTGAAGCCTGGAATAGCTATATGGCGGCATTTGCACAGAAGGTACGCAATCCGATGACGGTGAGTATCCGCTAAGTTGATTTTCCTCCTTTTCCGAAAGCGAAGCTTGAGAAGCTGGAGGCTTGTAACTGTCCGGGCGAATGACAAGTGTTCTCAGAATAAGCTCTTCCCCTTGTAGACAAGTTCTGCAACGTTTTTGGCCTCCAGTTTTTCCATCAGGCGCTTCCGGTAAGTCTGTATTGTATTGATGCTGAGAAATAGTAATTGGGATATTTCAGAAGTGCTCAGTCCTTGCGAGAGATAGGCGAGCACTTCTTTTTCACGTCTCGACAATTCGGGAAGTGCATGTGGTAGGGTGTTTTGTTTTTCCTTGTCCAGTTCGCTGAAAACATTGCTGAAGTATCTGGTTCCGTTTTTCAGTGTACTGATGGCGTCTCTCAATTCGCTGGTGCTGGCATTTTTTGAAACAGCTCCGTTGATGTTTAGGGTGGATAATTTGGCTATGATCCAAGGTTCTTCATGCATGGTATAGATTAAAATGCCGCATTCGGGTATCCGGCTGTGAAGGTGGGATATGAGCTGGAATCCATTCATATCCGGTAGTTCCAGATCGATGATGCAAAGGTCGAATCTCTCTTTGAGGGTCAGTTGTTCCACGTCTTTTGCACAAGTGGCTCCTTTGCACGCCACTCCTTCGAGTTGCGAGGCCAATGCAATGATGCCTTCAGCAACAATCGGGTGGTCATCTATTACCAGTATTCTGTATGTTTCTTTGTTTGGTTTCATTCGTTTATGTTAAGCAGTAGGGTGAAAACGTTGTTTTCTGTTGACGAGCATACATTGGCGGTAGCGTTGATGGCTCTGATACGGTCGTTTACGGTACGCAATCCTATGCCGTCATTGTTGTTTGTTGCTGTTTGTTGCTTGTTTGCATTCTTACCGTTGTCTGTAATTTGCAGGGTATATTTATTTTCGTTGTCGGCACGGAGACTGATGACTATATGACTGGCTGAGGCATGTTTCACGATGTTCATGGTGAGTTCTTGTACGATGCGGTACAGCTCATAAGCGGTTTCATTTGGAAGATGGCGTGATGCGTTGTTCTCCGTTGGATGATAGCTGACCTCTATGCCGGTGTTCTCGGCCAGTTTGGCAGCATAACGGTCGAGTATCTGGTCTAGACTGAGATGCTCGAATTCGGGAGGCATCAGTTCGTGTGAGATATTCCGCACGTTGTTTCTCAGTTTGCTGACGAGTGAGGCCAGTTCCTGCTCATTCCCTTTGCCGGCAGAAGTTTCTATCTTCATTTGCAGCCCCAGCAGGTCGTTGGCTATACCGTCATGCAGTTCCTTGGCAAAATATTTGCATTCCTCTTCCAACCCTTCAATGTAGCGGCGTGCCGAGTTCAGTTCGTTTTCTTGCTTTAGCAGTTCAATCTTCTTTTCGGCCATTCGTTTCTTGTGGCGGAGCGTCAACAAAGTAATTAGAGCAAGGCCGGACAGAAGGGCTACAGCAATGGAGGCTTTGAGCAGGAAGGCTTGGTGTTCCAGTTGTTCTTGTTGCAGGTGGGCTATCTCCAATTCCTTTTCTTGCGTGTGATATTTCACGTTGAATTCTGCCATTTGTTGCGTCAGATTGTGCTGTGCCAGTGTATCAGTCCACATGCGGGCACTATCCATGTAGGTGTAAGCCAGTTTGGGGTTTCCCAAGGCATCGTAGCATCGTGCCATTTGTGTAAGTAGTGTTTTGGGCTCGGTACCGGTTTTCCGGTTACGCAGCCAGTGGAAGTCCTTCAAGGCGCGGGCATAGTTTTTGCGGTTTGTTTCGGTGGCTGCCCTCGATTGTATGAATCCTATGGCAGCGATGGAGTTGGATGGTACCCGTTGTAGTAGTTTGTTCCCCAATTTCAAGTAGTGGTCTATGGAATCGGGTTGTTCTTTTCGTTCAAAGAGTCTCAGCATGCCGGGCAGGCAGCGTATCTTCCATAGGTCTTCGTTTCCCTCTCCGTGGCAGGCAATGTTCCAGGCTTTGCGGTTGGATTTTTCAGCATCATCCAGCTTGTTCAGTTCAGCCTTTATGGTTGCCTTGATTTGCCAGGTGGTGAAAGCTACGAATGGGTCTTCGGTTCTGGCGGCATGTTCGGTGGCCATGTCGGTATACTTTTCGGCTTCGTCCAGCTGCCTGATATTGAAGTATAGGATGGACACATTGTTGCAGATGTGGGCTATCCAGCTTTCGTCCCCATATTGCAAGGCACTGTCCAGTGCTTTATTGTAATAGTAGAGTGTAGAGTCATTCATTTGGTGCTGACGGTAGAGGAGGCCCAAATCGTTGTATACGCTGATGTGCTTTTCCAAATCATCTATCTGCGGCAGGTAGGGGAGTACATTTTTTTTCATGGCAAAGGCTTCTTCTGTCTTTCCCACATAGATCAGTAGTGTGGCTTGTTCGTTCAGCAAGATGGGATACATGAAGGAGTGCTTTACGTTCCGGGTGGCAAAGGCGCTGTCGAAGCTACGTTGCGCTTCATCGTAGTGTCCTTCTTCCATGAGATTGGCTGCCCGGTTGTAGAAGTGTGCCAGCAGAGTGTCTGTCGGTATCTCTCCGGCGTGAAGCAGGATGGTGGTTAAAGAAAGGAGGAGTGATAGTAGCTTGGTATGGCGTACCCTCATATCGGTATATTTTAGTGTAATTCAATCTGTGCTTAGTTGTTGCAAATATACGTCTTATTCATTTTACTTCTTATCGGGGATGCTTAGTTTTTTCTGTATGTGGCTGAAAAATCACCTTTTTCAGTGACAAGGGGTGAAAGGAAAAGTTTATTACTTTGCAAAAAAATATCAAGCTTTGTCTGGGAATGATAAATGGCCAAAAGTATCTGTCCGGGTTTGAATGGCAGAATCACGTTGCCGTGAGATACGGACGGCATTCCTTATACTTTTGTTATTATGGATTTTCCTTAGAGGGATGGGGATAAAACAAGATTTGTAACTTATGAAAATGTTTAAAATGATGGCTGCCTCCATGTTGGGTGTGGCGTTGTGTCTGGGATTCACTGCTTGCAGTGACGATGACGAAAATGAGAATGGTGAGGGTGGCGAAAACACCGCCACTGTGGTCAATCCTTCGCAAGTGTTTACGGGAGGACTTCCGAAGTCGGTTTCGGGCATGGTTATTTCTCACAATGAAGAAGGGCTGGTGACGAACATTACAACTGAGGATGGGGATAAAGCCGTCTTTGAGTACTTTCCCGCTACTACAAAGGCAGATGTTGCAAAGGACCGGGCAAGAATCACCGTGACGGATGAAGAGGGCGATGTTACAGAACTGAACTTGCAGCTCAACAGCGATGGTTATGTGGAATTTTGCAACTCAATAGACCACGCTGGTACTCCCGATGCCGATGAGTTTACTTGGGAGATGGAATACGACACTGAAGGCCATCTGGTTGTAATGAAACGCTCTGAAAGCGATGGTGAAATAACGAACATCACCTATAAGGATGGAGATGTGGTGAAGACTTCCACACGTTATGTAGCTAGTGGTGATCTCAATGGTGACGGAATTATCGACAGCAATGACGAGTGGGAGTATAGTGCTGCCATAGACTATACGACGGACAATATAACAGCTCCTATCGAGAATAAGGGCTGCCTGATGTTGTTTGATGAAATACTGGATGTGGATATGGACGAAATGATATATGCCTATTATGGAGGCATGCTTGGTAAGGCTACGAAACATCTGCCGCTTGCAGGGCATTATACATACAATGGCGAGGACTCTGCGTCCGATATGTATTTTACATGGACATTGAATTCCGACAGTTATCCTACGGAACTGGTTGTAAAAGACCAATGGGATGAAGACAAGTACACATTTACTTGGTAACTTACCGGATGATAATAATAGAAAGAAGGCTTGCATCGGTCAGACGCAAGCCTTCTTTCTATCATTACTCTGTGTCATGCCGGAGATACTTCGGATTACAGCACTTTAAACTCATACCCCTCCTCTTTCAGAAAGTCAATGGCACGCGGCAGTGCATATTGCAGGTTTCCGTTGCACCAGGATTTCAGGGAATCGTGGAAGGTGATGATGGAGCCGTTGCGGGCGTAGCGCATCACGTTGGCAAGTACTTGCGGACCGCGCAGCTTCTTGCTGTAGTCGCGGGTCACGAGATCCCACATCACAATCTTGTAGGTACGTTTCAGCGTGAGATACTGGTTGGCGAACATATGGCCGTGGGGAGGACGGAACAGGAGCGGGTAGAGAACCTTCTCCACATTGCAATTGATGTCTCCGCCCATTTCCATGAAAATCTTCGCCTGCTCGGTATTTCCCAGATAATTCTTGGCCGTGTATTCAAATCCACGGATATGGTTGAAGGTGTGGTTACCGATGCGGTGCCCACGCTCAACGACCATCCGGAATTCGTCCGGATGCTTCCGTATGTTGTCACCTACCATGAAGAAGGTGGCTTTGATGTTGTGCTTATCCAGCAGGTCGAGCACCCAGGGAGTTACTTCGGGGATAGGACCATCGTCGAAAGTCAGATAAACGGCTTTTTCATTGGGGTCCATCCTCCAGACCGCACCGGGATATAGTTTGCGAAAAAACTCAGGAGGTTGTTCTATAAACACGTGATTAAGGATTAAGGGATTAGGAGGGATTAAGGATTAGGGGTTAATGATTAAGGATTAGGGGTTAAGGATTAGTTATTAATGATTAGTGATGAACTGCACAGGCTAATCCCTAATCCTTTAATCCTTAATCCCTAATCCTTATTCTCACTCCTTCATTCTGTCCACATACATATTATACAGTTCTTCCACCTTCGGCTCGTAGATTTCGGCGAGCTTGGAGTTGTACTTCTTCATGGCCTTCACCTCGGCATCGAGTACAGCCCAGTGGTATTCAAATTCACGGGTAGAAATCATGAAGCGGTTGTCGTCCAGGCTCAGATACCAGGTCAGGTACTCTACAGCCTTGTCAGCAAGGGCTTTCATCATCTCGTCCGCCTTGGCGGTTTCGCCCAGTTGGTAGTAGGCTTCCGCCATCTGTACGGCACCGTTCTGCCAGTCGTAAGGCACGTTGTAGGCGGGAATCATCTTTTCGGCATAGTCCAGGGCGGCTTTTGCCTTGTCTTTCTTGCCCTCACGCATCAGCTGCTGCACGAGTTGGGAGAAGATGCGACGGTGAGAGTGACACATGCGCATGGCGTTCTCGTCGATATAGATGCCCGGCTTGTCGATGCCACCGAACTTGAACTTGTTCATCAGGTTGTCGTACATCTTTTCGGAGTCTATTGTCACGCCCGTCTTACTGGTGTCGAACGGAGTGAAACGATAGGCAAGACCTTCCTGAACGAAGTGGTTTTCCATATTCAGCTGGTTCTCCCTGCCTACGCTGACAGCGATATAGATGGGGCGTTCCCAGTTGGCCTCGCTCAGCATTTCGAGCATCATCAACTCGCTCTTGTAGAGGGCGCGTTTGCCTTTCAGCGAAATGTGCATGTAGTCGGGGATTGAGTCGCCCGGTATCATCATGCCGCTGCGGCGCACGGCTTCCTTGTCTACCTTGATGACAATGCTGTCGGTAGGAATCACCTTCAAGTCCTGATTCTTGTTGCGCACCCAGTTCTTGAGGATATTCTTTAGCTCATACGGGTTGTCACCGAATTCTTTCTTTACATTGACCAGTGCTTCGGGATTACCGTCCAGTGCCTGCTTCTCGGCTTCGGCATAGAGCTGGTCGATGCTTTTCTTGTACTCAGGCTGGATGGGGACGTATTCGTTGGTGCCTTCTACGTACTCCATTCGGTCCCACGTGATGGGGAGAGAAGGACTGTCGTAGGCGGGGCGCTTCATCTGGTCGATGTACCAATCGGTCTGCAGGTACGAGAGGTTGCAGGTGCGGGCGTCGGTACGGAAACCTTCGGTCTCCTGGTTGTACCAGAGGGGGAAGGTATCGTTGTCACCGTTGGTATAGATAATCGGATTGCCGCTTTCTTGCAGGGACATCAGGTAGTTCTGGCCGAAGTCGCGTGCCATGTAGCGGTCGCTGCGGTCGTGGTCGTCCCAAGTCTGGCTTGCCATCTGCACGGGGACAAAGAGGCAGGCTACGGAAACGATGGCGGCAGCAGGCAGTTCCTTCATCTTGGCATAGTCTTGAAGCAGACGGATGAGTCCTGCCACACCCATACCAATCCAGATGGCGAAGGCGTAGAACGAACCGGCGTAGGCATAGTCACGTTCGCGCGGTTGGCTCGGAGTCTGGTTCAGGTAGAGCACGATGGCAATACCGGTCATGAAGAAGAGGAAGAAGACCACCCAGAATTGCTGGATGCCTTTCTGCCCACGGTAGGCTTGCCACAGCAGGCCGATGATACCCAACAACAGCGGCAGGCAGTAGAATACGTTGTGTCCCTTGTTGTCTTTCAGTTCCTGAGGCAAGAGGCTCTGGTCGCCCACCAGCCAGTTGTCGATGAACGGGATGCCGGTAATCCAGTTGCCGTGTTCGATTTCTCCGCTGCCCTGTATGTCGTTCTGGCGTCCGGCGAAGTTCCACATGAAGTAGCGCCAGTACATCCAGTTGAGCTGGTAGGAGAAGAAGAACTTGATGTTTTCCCACTGTGTGGGCATGTTTACCATAATCATGTTGCCGCATTTGTCATAGGGCACGTCGTAACCCTTGATGTCCTGCCAGGCATGGTATTGTTGTGTATGGGCACTGCTGTACATACGCGGGAACAGCATGTTCTGGGCGTATTCGTACTCGATGCGTCCGGGGATTTCGATGTACGAATCCTTCTCGTCGGGCGTGGCTTTCTCCTTGCGGATGAACTTCGTGCCGTTGTACTTGATGCGCGGCTCGCAATAACCGTCTTTCACGTCCAGCGCCACTTGCGAGGAGAAGGCAGGACCATAGAACAGCGGGCGTGTGCCATACTGCTCGCGTCCCAGGTATTCGCCCAGTGTGAAGATGTCCTCCGGAGAGTTCTGGTCCATCGGCGTGTTGGCGGTGGAGCGGATGACGATAAGTGCATACGAGGAATATCCGATGACAATCATCATGGTGCAGAGCAGCGAGGTGTTCAGCGTGCGTGCCGATACGCGGAATTTCTCTTTGACGGCTGCCTGCGTCTTCGGACGGAGGTAGAGCCACAATGCGGCAATGACGATGATACCGATAACCACCGAGCTGGTGCCGTGTCCGTAGAACGGGATACCCAGCATGGCGATGGTGAGTATGAACGAGAGTGCCATACGTGCCTTGTTGCGTTCGGTGTAGCTTTCGTAGATACCCCAGATGAGGCAGGCTGCCAACAGGATGATATATACGATGACACCCGTGTTGAAGGACATGCCCAGCGTGTTGACGAAGAGCAGTTCGAACCAGCCGCCCACTTTCACGATACCCGGCACGATGCCGTAGAGTACGGCTGCTACCAGTATGCCCGAAGCGAGCAGTGCCAGCAGGGAGCCTCGGGCATTGGCATTGGGCACCTTCTTGTAGTAATACACCAGTACGATGGCGGGCAGGCAGAGCAGGTTCAGCAAGTGCACGCCGATACTCAGACCGGTCAGGTAGGCGATGAGAATCAGCCAGCGGTCACTGTGAGGCTCGTTGGCGACGTCTTCCCACTTCAGTATGAGCCAGAATACGACGGCAGTGAACAGTGAGGAGAAGGCATACACCTCGCCTTCCACAGCGCTGAACCAGAAGGTATCGCTGAACGTGTAGGCAAGTGCGCCCACCAGACCGCTACCCATGATGGTGACCATCTGTCCGCGTGTGATATTGTTTTCGTCTGTCACCACAAGTTTGCGTACCAGGTGCGTGATGCTCCAGAAAAGGAACAGGATACATGCGCCGCTCATCAGCGCGCTCATGTAGTTCACCATCTTGGCAACGGTGGAGGCATCGGAAGCAAATTGTGAGAATAGGTTGGCTACCAGCATGAAGAACGGTGCGCCGGGCGGGTGTCCTACTTCCAGCTTATAGCCGGTGGTGATGAACTCCGGGCAGTCCCAAAAGCTTGCAGTAGGTTCGATGGTCATGCAGTAGACCGTCGCTGCAATGAGGAAGGTAATCCAGCCTACAAGGTTGTTTACGGTTTTGTACTGTTTCATTCAGATGAAATTCGTTATTATTCAGTTTTGTTTTTTACAAGCTGTTTTGCCATCGCTTAGTCAACGTATTGGCATATATGGGCGCAAATATAATGATTTCGCTTCTAAATAGGTGACAATAAGCAGCATTATTAGGATAGGTTAAGGGATTTGCTGCATCTATAGATGCAGCACGGTGGAAGTATAGATGCAACGCGGTGGATATATAGATGCAACAATGATGATTCTATAGAGGGAATATCCGGCCGATAAAGGGGGATGCGGAAAGGAAGTATCCTCCTTGCTTGTCTAAATGAATCTTTCGTTTATAACCGAAAATCTAGCCTTTTTCGCAAACTTTTTAGGTTATGAACGAAAGAGTTGATAGAAATATTCGTTTATAACCGAAAATTGTTATCTTTGCAACTAAAGTTTAGGTTATGGACGAAAGAATGGATATACTTAGGAAGTAGAATCTCTGGACAGAAGGAGATTTTGACTTTGGTTTCATGCGGGTAGCTTATACCGGCAGAATCATGGACTACGTAGGCAATCGTCTTGTAAAGGTGCTCATCGGCCAGCGGCGTACCGGGAAAAGCTATGTGTTGAGACAGATAGCAAGGGAACTGATAAGAAACGGTGTCCCTCCGCAGAACACTTTGTTCATCAACCGGGAACTGAGCGACTTTGTTTTTTTGAAGACTCACAAGGATTTGGAAGAGTTGGTGACGCTTTATAAAAGCGAACTGCACCCTCAGGGGAGGATATATATTTTCATCGACGAAGTGCAGCTCATCGAAGAATGGGAAAAGTCGGTCAATTCTTATTCGCAAGACTATACCGAGGAGTACGAGCTCTTTATCAGCGGCTCCAACTCACGGATGCTGTCCGGTGAGCTTGCCACGCTGCTTTCGGGGCGATACGTCCAATTTCCGGTATATCCCTTCAGCTATCAGGAGTATACAGAGATAAGGCATCTGGAACAGAACCGTGAGAGCTATATGGGCTATATGAATACGGGCGGAATCCCGGAACTTTTTATCTTGCCCGAAAAGCAGGAGGTGCAGCGCAATTACTTGTCTGCCTTGAAGGACACCATCTTGCTGAAGGACATCATCCAACGCTACAGCATACGTGCCCCCCGGCTGCTTGAGGACCTTTTTGCGTTTCTTGTAGGCAATGCCTCCAATTTAGTGTCCATCGGCAACATCGTGAACTATTTCAAGAGCCAAGGCCGGAAGACGAGCTATGATGCCGTGGCTGCCTACATAGGCTATATCGAAGACTCGTTCTTGGCGTATCGTTGTGAACGCTTTGACTTGCGCGGAAAGGAAATACTGTCCGGTACGGCGAAATATTACATCAACGATCTTGCCTTTAAGAATTTCCTCTATCCCGGAACAGCCTATGGTGTGGGTTATAAACTGGAGAATCTTGTCTATCTGGAGTTGCTTCGGGCGGGCTATGATGTCTATACCGGATGTGCCAAAGAAAAAGAGGTGGACTTCATCGCTCGGAAAGGTGACCGTACGATATATCTGCAATCCACCTACATGCTGGTAGATGAACAGACGGTGCGCCGTGAGTATGCTTCGTTGGAGGCGATACAAGATAATTATGAGAAACTGGTTGTCTCGCTTGATGACTTCTGCCTGCCGTCCAATGAAGGAATACGGCATGTGCGGGCGTGGGAACTAGGTGAATTGCTTGAAAGATAGGGATATTTCTGTAAATGTGACAAAAAGCATTGCTTTTGTCTTTGCTTTCTCGGCGTATCAAGGCTTTCGGAGATATATTTTCAATTTATTAGGAGGAGGTATGTTTTGATATATTCCTTATAATCTGTATTTTATATGTTTTTGTTCTCGAATTTCCTTTCGTATAGACAGAGAGATGGAAATACGGGGGATCCTCATACGATAGAAAATACAAAGTGTTAGAATGGTAAAAGTAGAATACCCACCATTGATGTGAATAACATTAATGATGGGCATTCTACAATGTGTTGAGTTATATCGACGTTACGTTACTTCATTCGTTATCAAGCTTGCCACTTCGGAAGTTCCGATGGTGCGGACACTCACCACGCGGTGTGCTCCGTTTTCATCTTGCTCAAAGCATAGTTTCTGGTTGTGGGTATCGTTCTCATAGACATAAAGTACGCCGGCTGAGTATGTTCCCGTCAGGGTGAACTGCGGTTCCACTTTGGCTGTAAAGGTGAACGGCTTCGTGTTGTCTATCTCTGTAAAGATAACAGGTGAGTTGTTGATGGCAGTTCCATCCGGCGAACGGAAATAGTCTGTCTGCGGACCGGCAACAAACTTCAGTGTGTCGTTGAATACGGTGACATTGTTCTCCGCCCCGTTCTTGGCTTGGGTAAATTGTATGTTACTGAGTTTGACGTTGCAGGATGAAAGTGTTTCTTTCTCTGGCACTATAAAATATTTTGTGTAAATGGAAAATACGGGATTCAAAATCGAGTTCCGTATTTTTTATTTTATACATTTACCAAATGAAAAAGATTATGAAAGAAAAGAATCAAGTAGTGCCTGATGAGGTATTAAGCAAGGAGTTCCTTAGCCAGTTCAAGACAGAAGCGGATGTGAGCAGGTTTCTGAATCAGTTGCATGCGCAGGTATTGGAAAAGATGCTTGAAGGTGAGATGGATGCCCATTTGGGGTATGAGAAGAATTCCGTGGCAGGGAACAACACCGGCAACTCCCGGAATGGCAGTTATCCGAAGAAAATTCAGACCGGACATGGAGAGTCTGTCATCTCCATTCCGCGTGACCGCAACGGGCAGTTTGAACCGATAGCAGTCCCCAAGCATGAAAGCCGGGGACTTTCTATAGAGAAGCTTGTTATCTCCCTGTATGCCAAAGGAATGAGTGTTTCCGATATAGAGGAGGAGATGCGTGAGATTTATGAAATAGAGCTCTCTACATCAGCCATTTCCATTATTACAAACAAGGTAAGCCAGGCTGCGCAGGAATGGCAGAACCGTCCTCTGGATCCGGTCTATCTGATAGTCTGGATGGATGGTATCGTCTTCAAGGTACGGGATAACGGCAAGATTATAAACAAGACCGTCTATCTTTGTGTCGGTCTGAAACAGAACGGCCTGAAGGAAGTCCTTGGCATGTGGGTCGGCAAATCGGAAAGTTCCTCTTTCTGGATGGGTGTCCTGACCGACTTGAAGGCTCGTGGAGTGCAGGATATACTGATTACCTGTACTGACAATCTGAATGGATTTACAGATACCATCCGTACCGTATTCCCCCAGTCATCCACTCAGATCTGTGTGGAACATCAGATCAGGAACTCCTGTAAATATGTCGTTTATAAGGATAAGAAAGAGTTTACGGCGGATATGAAGAATATCTACAATGCACCTAATAAGGAAGTTGCTGCCGCAGAACTTGACAATCTGGAAAAGAAATGGGGAGGAAAGTATCCATACGCCATACTTTCATGGAGAAACAACTGGGATGATCTGACTGTTTTCTTCCAGTTCCCATTGGAAATCAGGAAAATAATCTATACCACAAATCTTATTGAGAATCTGAACGGAAAAATCAGAAAGTACACCAAATCAAAGCTTTCATTCCCGTCGGACGATGCCGTAAAAAAGACCGTGTATCTTTCACTTATGGAGATTGAAAAGAAATGGACAATGCCTATTTCAAACTGGGGATTGATTATGAACCAGTTTATGCTTATATTTGAAAACAGAATCCAGATATAAGAACAAACTTACAACTGAATCCTGTTTCCATTTACACAAAATTTTGGACAGTACCCTTTCTCTACTGCCGCATCCGGTTTACTCTCGGCGCAACCGGTCATTAAGATGCTCATAAGCAATCCAAAGTATGAATGTTTATTCATTGTGTAATTGTTTTTTGTTTATGTTGCAAAGTTAGTGAATTTAGAGTCTTTCAGTAATACTCCCTCTTGAACCACAACTCAAATACCGGGTTGGAGAATATGTACTGCTCCCCTTTATCGACCAATGTGCCGTATTGAAAAGGTGATTTTATGGGCTGCTTGTTCTTGATTTAATGACAAATATACAGATTATACATTCATGTATAATTTCTTTTCTTTTATTTCTATTCAGCCTTGTCGTTTTCCAATCCCCGCCCTAATTCTGCTCAAACTCACCGGAGTAATCCCCAGATACGTAGCAAGGCATTCCAGCGGGATTCTTTGCAGCAGTTCCGGGTTATTCTTCAGCAGTACTTCGTACCGTTCGGCTGCGGAAGTAAACAGCAAGGGGATGAATTTCTCTTCAGTCTGCAGGAATTCTGTCTCTGCAAACTTGCGTCCCCAATTGGCGATGTGGATGTCTTCTTGGAACAATCTTGCCAGGACACTCTGTTTCAAGACGTAAAGAATGACGTCCTCCATGCATTCCACGGTTTCATAACCGGGTGCGTTGCCGATGTAGCTTTTCAGTGAAACGACTGTGGCTCCCTCGGCACCAATCCAGAAGGTGATTTCTTTGCCTTTTGCTTCCACGTAGGCGCGGACAATACCTTTCCCGACGAAGAAAATGTTTCTCTCCGTCTTTCCGGCTTCCAGTATGAGGGAACCTTTGGGGTAAGCTACTTCCGCAATGTTCTCCACCAGCTTGTCGACAGATGCCTTTGGCATTGGATATATGGTATGGATAATATCGTATTTGTTCATTATCAAGCAAGTATTGGTTCTTAGTGTGGCAAAAATACGATTTTCGACCTTATCCGGTGCTTCTTATCAAATGTAAAGTGGCAGGAGTACGGGAAAGGTTATCTTTGCTCCCTCTTTAAATGTATAATGAAACAGAAGAATTGAGTATGAACTGGATTATTTTGGTTGTAGCCGGACTGTTTGAGTCAGGCTTTGCCTTTTGTCTGGGAAAGATGAAAGGCGTTACGGGTACGGAATATTATCTTTGGGGTGCAGGTTTTCTTGTCTGTCTGGCCATCAGTATGTTGCTGCTTGCCAAGGCGGTGCATACGTTACCTATCGGGACGGCCTATCCCGTGTGGACGGGGATAGGTGCGGTAAGTACGGTAATATTGGGGATTGTATTCTTTGATGAGTCGGTTTCCTTCATCCGTTTGTTCTTTATTACTACGTTGATAGCTTCTATTGTAGGTTTAAAGATGACTTGATTCCTACGATTGCTGCGGAACAATGCGATGTAAACTTTTGACTTGAAAAAGGATGAACGTGAGCAAAAAAGCCCTATTTTTGCTCACGTTATTGAATTCTGAATAAGTAGTAAACATAAATATGCCATGAAAAGTAAAACTCTTGCATTGATTCTATTATGCTGCACCGCTTCATTGGGCGCCAAGGTAAAACTGCCTGCACTGGTAAGTGACAATATGGTTCTTCAGCAACAGACGGAAGTAAAACTGTGGGGAACGGCTGCACCGAAAGCCGAAGTACGCGTCACGCCTTCGTGGAATGGACAGACAACGACTTGCCGTGCCGATAAGGACGGACGTTGGCTGCTTGCCGTGAAAACTCCGGCAGCAGGATACACGCCTTATGAGATAACCTTTGATGATGGAGAAAAAACTACGTTGACGAATGTCCTAATCGGTGAAGTATGGCTTGCTTCCGGTCAGAGTAATATGGAAATGCCCTTGAAAGGTTTTGCCGGCTGTTGCATCATGAATGGGGTGGATGATATCATAGCTTCTGCCGAAAATAAGGGTGTGCGCATGTTCACCGTTCCCAAGCATCAAACGTATGAACCGCAAACAGACTGCGAAGGTAGTTGGAACCTCTCCTCCATCGAGACCGCACCCGATTTCAGTGCAACAGCTTACTATTTCGCAACTTCACTGAGCCGTGCCCTCCGTATTCCCGTGGGTATCATCAGCAGTGCCTACGGTGGAGCCACTGTGGAAGGTTGGATAAGCCGGGAGTTGCTGGAAAACTATCCGGACATTTCCCTCAACCCCGATTCCATCGAACGCCTGCACCCCATGCACCGCCCCATGCTGATGTACAATGCCATGCTGAAGCCGCTTCAGAACTATACCATAAAGGGATTCATCTGGTATCAAGGCGAGTCTAACGTAGGCCGCCATGAAACATATGCCGAGCGCCTGGCCGACATGGTGCAGCTGTGGCGCAAGGAATGGGGACTGGGCGAATTGCCTTTTTACTTTGCAGAAATAGCTCCTTATGCCTATGGAGGCACTCAGCAAGAGAAAGCTGCCTACCTGCGCGAAGCGCAATTTCGTGCCCAAAGCCAGATTCCGAACAGTGCCATGATTTCTACCAACGACCTTGTGGAACCTTACGAGATATACAACATCCATCCCCGCAACAAGAGGAAGGTGGGCCAACGTTTGAGTTATCTGGCATTGAACCTCACCTATGGATTGAAGCAGATACACTGTTTCGGCCCACAATATAAGTCATGGACTGCTAAAGGCAATGAAGCCTGGGTTTCTTTCGACCACCTGGAAATGGGTATCTGCCGTAACTATGACCTTCGTGGCTTCGAAGTGGCAGGCGAGGACCGTGTATTTCATCCTGCCGATAAAGTATGGCTGCACTGGCAGACGAATGAAGTGGTAATCTCTTCAGAAAAGGTATCCCATCCCGTCAGCGTGCGCTACTGTTTCCATGATTTCCAGATTGGTACGATGATTGGCGGAAATGAATTGCCTACCATTCCGTTCCGTACGGATAATTGGTGAAAGAACGGAAAGTAGATAAACACTTTCATTATACTATAATATTAGGCGCGGGTTACGCGGAATCCATGGATGCAGTAAACTAAATCCGTGTAATCCGCGCCTAAAAGAAAATATCCAGAGGGTTTTGTTCCCCCCTCTGTCTTTCTTATTGTTTCAGCAACTGTTCTGCTGCAAGTACCAGGAACATATAGTGGGACGAACCTCCTCCCAACACATACTCAGTCTGTTGCCAGAGGAACGGGAACGTCAGGAGTTCCGGGAAGTCGGGACGGATAAGCGCTGTACCGGAAATGACTCCACCGGGAATGTACGACCAGTCTGCGCGGTTCAGTCCGTAGCCTACAGTGGCTGATTGTGCGCCAACACCCGAGGCGAAGGAAGCCTGGTTGGAGCCCGGGTGGCATCCGAGAATGAAGTTGAGGGCATTGAATACCGGTGCTTTCGGGAATATTTCCGGATAGGCGGTTGTCAGGAAGTAGTGCTGGAAGCCGAAACGCTGTATATCCCAGCCTGCACCCCAGATATTCGGACGGTAGGGAACGCCATAAGGAGTTTCATGCACTTGCTTGTCCAGTTCTTGTTTGTATCCGGCCAGAGCTTTGCGGAAAGCGGTAGAGAAGGCTTTGGCTTTCTTGTTCTTCATCTGTGCAAACTGTTGTTCTACGCGTGCCGTGTACCAGCCGATTCGGCCTATCTGCTTGATGATGAGCTCCTGGTTGTCCAGGATGAAGTCCATATAGGGTTGTTCGCCCGTGGTGAGGTACAACTCTACGGCTGCCTGCACTTTGGGGAACAAGGCTCTGTTGTTGCCGCTTTCGGTAGAAGCATATACTTTGCGGGCAATGTCGAGACAATGTACACTCAATGTATCATTGAAGCCTTTCAATACGCGTGATACGGCAGCAAGTTGGGCGGCTGTCGACAGTTCTCGTCCGGGGTTGTCCTCTGTAAATATCCAACGGTCGTCTTCATTACCGATTTTTCCGTCCGTCATGGCGGCGGCATCACCCAGAAGTACGTATTGGCGAAGGTCGTTGCAGATGATTCCCCGGTAGAGACGTCCCAGTGCCAGGTAGCCGTTGACTACCGTAAGGGCGCCGTTCTCTACTTGTTGCAGCAGGTCATTCTTACCGTCGGGCTGGTGGATTTCCGTCACACGGTTTATCTGGTCGATGGAAGTCACGTCGAGATTCGGGCGGAAAGCTTCGTAGGCCAGTGCCAGGATATAGGATTCTCCGGCTTGGGATTCGATGCGGAGGTCAAAGTCTCCGGCATCGTGCCAGCCGCCTATGTTCACTCCGGGAACCACTTCACCCGGTTTGAATTTGGACAGGCCCTCTTTCTGGTCGTAGCCGTCGATATGATTGTGTGCCGGTGCCATCCGGGCATCGTCCATGTGGCAGCAGTCGTGCCATACGCGGTATTTCTCGTTGACGCGCATGTGGCACATCTGTACGGGAAGGAAGTATTCCAGTACGGGTTGCCATACGCCACGGGCATATACGTCATTGTCGATGCGGAAGATAGGAGATACGGAGGTATCGTATTTAATCTTGTAGAGTCCCGGTTCCTTCACATCCGTGAAGTCCACCTTCAGATAGTTGTATCTTAGGAACTTGCCCCAATTGGCAGGAGTGACGTTCTTGACCACTTTCTCGCCGTCTGCGTCAATGCGGATGATTTGTGCCGTTTCCTTTCTATTGTCACGTATATCCATTTCGATGACGGCTTCCTTGTCCTGGGCGGGATGATAACCTATCTGTGAAGTCTGGATAACCGGCTGATACATCCAGTCGGCCACTACGTTCGGAGTGATAATCCATTTGACGACCCCTTTGGTGACACCCGGTTTTATGTTGCTGCGCAGTACGAACCAGCCGTTATTGTGGTTCATACGCCCGTCAAACAGTTGTAGGTCACCACTCAATGATTCGATGGTTACTTTGTTGTAAGGGTCGTCGGGGCGGGAGGTAAACTTACGGCCTTTGGCATAAGGTTCGCTGATGATGTCGTCGGCCACAATCGGGCTGTAACCTTTTCCTATCAGTTTGTCCATGTCTGCCAGCGATTGCTTGCCGTCATGATAATTTCCCGTATGCAGATAGTTGGGTTGGGTTGTCATTAGGGGGGAGTTGGGTTGTTGCGGGAAGATGCCGCTCTGACCGTCCATAATCCAGGGCTTGCCGAAGAGGGAACCCGGGAAGAATTCAAGGTTGAAGCCCACTTTTCCGATGAATTCCTGGGGAATGGGGCGGTCCAGGTCTACGGTCACCTCTATGTGTTTACCTTTGCTTTCCACTTGTACCGTATATATAAGGTGGAGATCCGGGTAAATCATCGGGTTGAATCCGGTGAGGTGGCGTGAGGAGTCGGGATAGCAGAGCGTAGCGGTGATGCTGTTGTCGCTGAGCTTCCGGTCGAGTTGTTTCGGTACGGGCTGCCATTGTCCGGGGGTGGCTTCCAGTCGGATGTCTCCATTCGTTGCTACGCGGTGTCCATTCATGATGATACATACTCCTCCTTGGTGTCCCTCGGGATAGATGTCATCAAAAGCCATGACGTCTACTCCCTGGTTCTTGAAATAACCGGAAGATGTCAGCTTGAAATCTTGTGCATGCAGTGCACCGCTACTGCAGAGCAGTGCCAGGGCGGATGCGAATAGAAAATGTCTCTTTCTCATAGTATCTATTTTTGAGTTACAGAATTCTCCACTAATATACGGACTAAAAAGGAAACGGATGGTTTTTGTTTGTAGCCAATAACGTTATAAAATGTATCTTTTTCCGGTGTTTGCCTATGTTTCTGGGGCAGATATTGTAGCACTTGACGAACACTGGTGTTTGACAAAACAAGGATTCAGTACCCAAAAATGACCTTTATCGGAACCAATTGTATCCCTTGAAAAAGGATGGCAATGAGTAATGACAACTTGTTTTTTTGTAAATTTGCAGTGTAACTATGGCCAATTTCTTAAATCGCTACATTATGAGACACCTATTTCCCGTTTTTCTGCTGATTGTAGTAGGGCTGCTGATTGCACCTTTCCTAAAAGCGCAATCACACGCGGATAAGATTTTAAAAGATGAGATAACCTCAGACTTGAAAGAGAATATCCTCTCTTTTTGGGAAAAATACAGTGTAGACCCTTCCGGAGGTTTTTACGGTTCATTGGGACGTGACGGTGCCCCGATAGCGGATGCTCCCAAAGGAGGCGTACTGAATGCCCGCATCCTCTGGACTTTTTCAACCGCTTATCGGATGTATGGCGATGCTGCCTACCGCAAACTGGCTGACAGGGCGCAACGCTATTTCATAGACCACTTCATCGACCCGCAGTATGGAGGCGTATATTGGCTGATAAAAGCAGACGGTACTCCACTGGATACGGACAAGCAGACTTACGGCTGCTCTTATGCCATCTACGGTTTGTCCGAACATTTCAGAGCAACAGGCAACAATGAAAGCCTGCAAAAAGCCATAGAGCTTTACCGGACCGTGGAGAGCAGAATCAAAGATCCCGTAAACGATGGTTATATAGAATCTTTCACCCGCGAATGGGAAGTTCCCAAAAAGCTGGGATATGATGGAGATGGTGTTGCCACCAAAACAATGAATACCCATATCCATGTATTGGAGGCATACACAGCGTTATATAAAGTATGGAAAGATGACGGCCTTCGCGAGCGCCTTGCAAAAGTGATAAACTTGATAACAACCAAACTGTATAACTCACAAACACATCACCTGATATTATACTGTGATTCGAACTGGAACAATCTGGATGACATTGACTCTTACGGGCATGACATCGAAACTTCCTGGCTGCTGACGGAAGCTGCAGAAGCTCTGGGTGACCCGGAGGTCATCGGGAAATGCAGGGAAGTGGCTTTGGAACTTGCAGACGCCTCCTTGAAAGAGGGCATCAACCCGATGGGTGCCATGATGTACGAACGGCATAAGGACAAAATCAGGAAGGATGCTTCCTGGTGGTGCCAGGCGGAAACTGTGGTAGGATGCATCAATGCCTGGCAGCTGACCGGTGAACAATCTTATCTGGACAGTGCCGTCCGTACCTGGAACTTCATCAAATCACGGATGATAGACAAGGAGTATGGCGAATGGTTCAGAACTGTGCTGGAAGATGGGACTCCCCGCTACAAGGAACCTAAAGCAAGTATGTGGAATTGTCCTTATCATAACAGCCGTATGGGGTTTGAGATTGATACAAGACTGAAATGACAACCTTTTATATATTTGATATAATGAAGAATTTACGAATTTTCCAGTTGGGAATGGCTGCATTGCTGTGTGGCATATTGTCTCTGCCGCTTTCTGCCCAGACGGAAGTGATGGCATGGAGCAATATCACGGGTGTCCGTGTAGACGGTGAATTGATAGACTTTGAGTCGTCCCTGCGTGTCGGAACCTTGAAAGGGGATATGGAGATTACCGGAAAGGAGAAGCAGGTCCGTCCCGTTTTCCATCGTGAGGGGGATATGCAGGAAGTGACGACTACTCTGCGAGGTGTAAAGTTCCATCAGAAAGTGACTGATAAGGGAAAAGGCTTGGTGGAGATTTCTATTGATGCGCTGTCGGACACTACTTTGAACCAGACAGCCTATTACTGTATTGCTTTAAGTCCGGAAAACTACGCTGATGCCAAAGTAAGGACAAGTGGCAGGAAGCTGACCGTTACTTCGGCTAATAGGAAGTTGGAATTCAAGTTCAATAAGTCTGTAAAGGCCACGGTTGAAAAAGAATCCACCGGTACCGTAGTTTATATCTCGCTGATGCCGACTCTGAAAAAGGCTGAGAGAACTGCATTGTCCATGGCACTGCATGCTTCCGGAGTGATAGATCATAGTGACGCGGAAATTATATTGGATATGCAGAATCCGGGCAGTCTGTTTACAGGCTTTGGAGGGAATTTCCGCCTGCAGAATCCTGCTGCCGACCCTAAAGTGATAGATTACTGTCTGGAAAATTTGCGTGTAGCCTATGGACGTGTGGAATTTCCGTGGAGATTGTGGCAACCGGAAGAGGAAGCCGACCCTATTGCCACCGCACAGAATGGGGGACTGAACAAGCGGGTGGAGGAAAGTCTCCTCATGGCAAAGCGCTTGAAGGCGATGGGAATGCCGGTAATACTAAGCTGCTGGTTTCCACCTGCGTGGGCCATTGACGGAGGTCCTGCAAGTTATGCTCGTCAAGGCGGTGTCATTGCTTATCGTCTGGATAACCGGAAAAAGGAGAAGATTTATAAATCCATGGCAGATTATCTGTTGTATGCCAAACAGTATTATGGTATTGAGTTCTCCATGTTCTCGTTCAATGAATCGGATTTGGGTATTGATGTCCTCCACACTCCGCAGGAACATGCAGATTTCATTAAGGAGTTCGGTGCTTATCTGGCAGGGTTGAATCTTCCTACCCGCATGCTGCTTGGCGACAATTCGGATGCCACGACTTTCGATTTCATCCTTCCTGCTTTGAACAATCTTGAGACTCATAAGTATATTGGTGCAGTTTCTTTCCATTCATGGCGTGGTTGTGATGATGTTACGTTAAAGAAGTGGGCGGATGCTGCCAAAGCGATCAATGTACCACTCTTGGTTGGTGAGGGTAGTACGGATGCCGCTGCTCATGGTTATGCCGAGATATTCAATGAGTCGACGTTTGCACTTTATGAAATCAATCTGTATACGCGTATTTGTGCCATTTGCCAGCCATTGTCCATCTTGCAGTGGCAGCTTACTTCAGACTATTCGTTGTTGTGGGGAGACGGCATTTATGGTTCCAAAGGTCCTTTGCGTCCTACGCAACGTTTCTGGAATATCAAGCAACTGGCCTCCACTCCGGCCGATGCCTTGGCCATTCCGGTCAGTAGCAGCAAGAAAAACGTAAACTGTGCGGCTTTCGGAAATATGGTGCGTGGGGAATATGCCGTCCATATGGTCAATAATGGGGCGGATTGCGAGGCGGTCATCTCCGGTATCCCTGCAGAAGTGAAGGAACTGAAAGTCTATGTGACCAATACAAAAGACTGCATGAAGGAAACTGCAGTGAAAGTGGAGAATGGGCAGGTACGGGTACACTTGCCGGCCATCAGTTTCATTACCTTATTGTCTGATAAATAGTTTTGAAATAGAATAATATAAATGATTACTAAAGAATAGTGATATGAATATAACTACATGTCTGTTTACAGTTCTGGGAGGGATGGCCACTTTAGGGCATCCTTCAGAAACTATACGTTTGAATCAGTTAGGGTACTATCCCCAGCAGGAAAAAGTAGCTGTGGTGAATACCGGTGAGGTCCGTGAATTTACCATAGTAGATGCAGCCACGGGTAATCGGGTATTTTCCGGTAAGCCCGGATATATTGCTTCATCTGCTTGGTCGGATAAGAGCAGGACGATATTGGATTTCAGTGACATCACGGCACCGGGAAACTATTTTCTGATGGTTAACGGAGATTCAGTGGCATTCGAAATAAAAGAAAGAGTACTGTCCCCTTTGGCCGATGCAGCTTTGAAATCTTTCTATTACCAACGTACGGGCATGCCCATCGAAGCGACTTATGCGGGTCGGTGGAGCCGTCCGGCAGGCCATCCCGATGACAAGGTACTGATACATCCCAATGCTGCCGGGCCGGAACGTAAGGCGGGAACGGTGATTTCTTCTCCGGGAGGATGGTATGATGCCGGAGACTATAACAAGTATATTGTGAACTCCGCCTATTCCATTGGACTGATGCAGGCGATTTATGCCCGCTTTCCTGATTATTTTATCCGTCAACAGGTGAACATCCCGGAAAGCGGAAACCACACGCCCGATTTGCTGGACGAGATGTACTATAACCTGAGATGGATGCTGACTATGCAAGACCCTGCCGACGGAGGAGTCTACCACAAGCTGACTACCCCTTCGTTCGAGGGATTCATCAAGCCTACGGAGTGTAAGCAGCCTCGTTATGTGGTTCAGAAATCAGTAACGGCGGCATTGGACTATGCTGCGGCTTTGGCGCAGGCTTCTGCCTTGTTTACTCCTTACGAAGAGGATTATCCGGGCTTTTCGACAGTGGCTTTACAGGCTGCCGAACGTGCTTACGCCTGGGCAGAAGCGCATCCGCAAGCGCTCTATCATCAGGACCTCCTCAACAAGCAATATCAACCTGCCGTGGTTACGGGAGCTTACGGTGATCGTAGTGCCGATGACGAATTCTTCTGGGCGGCTTCCGAGCTCTATCTTGCTACGGGAAAGCCCGTTTACCGGGAACAAGTGAAGAAGCATCTGCCGACTGCATATAAGACTCCTTCTTGGGGCAATACCACTGCGTTGGGCGTGTTTGCCTGGCTGCAACCGGGCAGGGAATATCAGGGTGAAGACGTGGAATTGGCAAATGCCATGAAAGACCTGTTACTGGACTATGCTGTCGAGGCTGTGCGGGGTGCTGACCGCTCTCCTTTCCATGCTCCTTACGGCAACGATGCCAAAGATTTCTTCTGGGGATGCCTTGCCGAAGGGTGTGCTAACCAAGCCACTTCACTGGTTTGCGCCTATTTGCTTACGGGCGAGAAGTCGTACCTGACGAACGCCTACCGCAATATGGACTACATTTTAGGAAAGAATGCTACGGGATATTGTTATGTTACCGGTTTCGGGATGAAGAGTCCTCTGTATCCGCACCATCGTCTTTCTACATCGGATGATATAGAGGCACCTCTTCCCGGTTTCCTGGTTGGCGGTCCCAATCCTGGGCAGCAGGATGGCATTGCTTATGCTTCCAACCTGCCGGATGAGTCTTATGCAGATGTGGAGGGTTCGTATGCTTCCAATGAGATAGCCATTAATTGGAGTGCCGCTTTGGTGGCGTTGGTGTCTTCGTTGGATGCTTTGATGTCAAAATAATGTTGCTATTCAGCCTGCTGCCTTATAAATTCGGATGGGCTGATGTTGAACTCTTCTTTAAAATGTTTGGAGAATACCTTGGGGGAGTTATACCCCAAGGTATATGCAATTTCCGAAACTTGCATCTGGCTTTCTGTCAAGAGTTGTTGTGCACGTTTCATACGGATGGTCCTGATGAATTCGATGGGTTTCTTTCCCGTTATCTTAATCATTTTCTTGTAGAAATAGCTGCGTGATATATTCAGGCTGCTGGCCAGCTCCTCGACGGAAAACTCGGTTTCGCTGATATTGTCCTCTACAATCTGGATGGCTTTTTCCACCAGCTGCCGGTCAAGGGGAGTGATGGTGATACGGCTTGGCTCGATTTTAATGTCCTGATTGAATATTTCCTGACGTTTGACGTTCATCTCGATAATCTTGTTGATGCGCAGCTTGAGGACTTCCATATTGAAAGGCTTGGTGATATAGTCGTCTGCACCAACGCTAAGCCCTTCCAATTGGTGTTCTTCACTTGCCTTAGCTGTCAGGAGGATAATGGGGATATGGGAGTAGCGTATGTCATTCTTGATGGTTGAACATAGTTCCAGACCATCCATCTCGGGCATCATGATGTCACTGACCACTAAATCAATATCTTCCTTTTCCAGTACATTTAGTGCATGTTTTCCGTTTGTGGCTTTTAATACATGATACTGCCTGGCAAGACTTTCAGAGAGAAATTTCAAGAAGTCGTAGTTGTCATCTACGAGTAGTATGGTGAATGGATGGGATTCTTCCTTTATTTCCGGTTCTTCGACCGGTTCTCCGTTTTTGGTTTCATTACTGTTCTGGTGCAGGGGTAGGGTAATCAGGAATACAGAACCACAAGGCTGGTTATCCCTGACACAGACAGTACCCTGATGCATCTTTACGTATTCGGAAACAATGTGCAGTCCAATGCCGCTGCCTCCGTTGCTCGACTGGTTTTTGCTCGACTGATAGAATCTTTGGAATATTTTCTCCTTGGCTTCATCCTCTATGCCGCAACCGGTGTCGGTAAAGGTCAGTTCCAGATTTGTGCCTCTTACGGCAATATCCAGTGAGATGCTTCCTTTATTGGGAGTGAACTTGAATGCATTTGACAGGATATTTGTGCATATCTTGCGTATCTTGCCATAGTCAAAATCCATGAATACAGAATGTTGTGGAGCGGTAAGGCTATAGCTGATGTTCCGTTTCTGTGCTATCGGATCGAAAGAGTGGAATATTTCACTCAGAATGATAAGGATGTTGTCATGTTTGCATTTCAGGGTTTCAGCCTTGGCATCCAGCTTTCTGAAATCCAGCAGTTGGTTAATCAATTCCAGCAGATAGTCGGCATTTTGTTTGACTATATCCAGAATGCCTTTACGATATTCGGGATGGTCTACGAAAAACTCTTCAAGCGGATTGATGATAAGTGACAAGGGAGTCCGCAGTTCGTGGCTTATGTTGGCAAAGAACTGCAGTTTCATATTGTTGATTTTCTGCTGCCTTTCATTTTCCACCTCGATGGCCTGCATGATTTGTTTCTGCTTTTGGCGTAAGCGCAGATTGCGGATAATGGACAGAAGGATACACAAAATGATACCGGTATATATGGTATAGGCCCACCAGGTGCGCCACCAAGGAGGGAGTATCTTTATTTTCAGTTCCTTGACGTTGGGGCTCCATATGCCTTGTGAGTTGCATGCCTTAACGGATAAAGTATAGTTTCCGGCAGTCAGCATGGATAGGTTTACTTTGTTGTTTTCAGCATAAATCCAGTTGGAATGAATCTTATAGGCATATTTTATCTTATCCGTTTCCACCAGGTCGAGGGCAGAGAAGGACAGAGTGAATGAATTTTCCTTTTCAGTGAAGGAAAGATGTTGTGCACATTCAAGTGAGCTGCCGTTCAGGATGTCCGGATGGGGCATTCCGGATTTGAATTCAATGTCGGTAAGGTAAATGTTGGCATCATAACTTGTGGTCAGGATGTCTTGTGGAATGATAGTCTGGTAACCTTGAGGAGTACCTATCAGTATATTGCCGTTCTGCAGTTTGAGGATGGCGTGGACATTGGTATCGTTGCATATCAGTCCGTCGCTTACGGAGTAGTTCACGATGGTGTATGTATCGTTTGTTATTTTGATTCGTGAGATGCCGTTGCCGGTGCCAATCCACATTTGGTTGTTGTTGTCTTCCGTGATGGCTCTGACGAGATTGGCGGCAAGCCCGTTTTTCTGGTCAAGGAAGTAGATGGAGTCGTTCTTCTGGTTCCATATGCTCAGTCCGTGTGGATGTCCTATCCAAAGAAGGTCCCGGCTGTCCTTATAGACAGTGAGCATATTGTTCTCCTTGAAACGGCTGGCTTCGGCGTATATATTATAGGCTTGGGTTTCCGTATCGATAATAATGAGTCCTCCTCTGGTTGCTACGTAAAGGGTGCTGTCTTTGTCATAGTACATATCACGGACAAAGAATTCTCCCGGACGGTACAAGATGGTGTCAAACTGCCCGGTTTCCGGATTTAACCTCTGTATATATCCTTTCATGGTACCTATCCAGATGTATCCGTGTTTGTCCACCTCTACTGTATACACATTGTTTTCGAGAAGCTGGCTGTTGTTTACCATGTATTGTTTGATTTGCCCTTTCGAGTAGCATAGCAGTCCTTTCTGGAAGGTGCCTATCCATAGGCGGTTTTTGGAGTCGATGGATAAGTCGACTACAATATTGGCGGGAGTTGCTATCTTTTCGTATGAATCGGTCACCAGTGAACGTCGGATTAGTCCCGTACCGTCTGTTCCGTAGTAAATGGATTCCTGGCTTGTGTCTTCGCAGAAGGTTAGGATATCATCATATTCCAGGGATTTGTTGCATAGTATGATTTGAGACATGGGGCTATAATAGGAAATACCGTGTTTGAAATTCCCTATGTATATGGTTCCGTCTTTGTCCCGGTAAATGGTATTCAGATTGTTGCTGGCAATGGTGTGCGGTTTCAATGGATTGTGCACCAAGTTGGTAAGAGATTTGGTCAGGGCGTTGTAAACGAACAACCCCATATGGCTGGTAAGTATCCATACGTTGCCGTCTCCCAGGTCGAGGATGCGTTGCACGCGATTGTACTGTATGTGGGTGTTATTGTTTAGGCTGATGTTCTCCCATTGCTGTGTAAAACTGTTCTTGTGCAAAAGCAGGCTGTTTTGGAAGGTGTATACCCATAGGTTTTCGTTTTGGTCTATGTAAATGTGTGGCTCATGATTCTCCAGCAAAGGTCTATAGATGGCGGGAATGGCTATTTCCTTGACTTCGGAAGTCTGCTTGCTGATACTGTATAGGATACCGTTGGAGTACATTATATAAATGAACTGGACACCTATATAGAGGCTTGAAATCTTTTCAACTGCCAGTGGATAGGCTTTGATGGAGCTGTTGTCCATGCTTCGTATGTAAAGTTTGGAATAGTCGTAGGCCCAAAATTCATTCTTGGAGGTTTTTCCCATCCTCAGAATGTTTTTACTGGGGATTTGCAGCCCATCGAGTATGGGTTTATAGTCATTGTCGAATTTACCGGTCTTATAATTATAGATACTGTAGCCGCTGGAAGTCCTTATCCATACATTGTCGTCCGGTCCTTCGAAAATTTCGCTGATGGCATCGTCCGGCAGGTTGGAGTTGTTCTGGTAATACTGCTGGAAGGAGTAGCCGTCGTATTTGTTGAGTCCTGATTCTGTCCCCACCCAGAGGAATCCCCTATTGTCTCTGTAGATGTTTCGGATACTGTTGTTGGAGAGTCCTTCTGTTGTAGAGAGCTGCTTGAACATGACAGCCGGCGGGATTTCCGTTGAGTTACCTTGAACAGTAAGGAGAAAGGTCAGGTTGCATATAAGGAATAGGAGCAGTTGTTTCATGTATTTTCTTTATTAGAAGGATTAACAATATTGTAACTGCAAACTTAAATATAATCCTCCGAACGAGCAAGGGAAGATTTGCGTATTCGCGTGGGATGATATCCTCCGTTTGGTGAAAAATAGTATGCATTTTGTTTCCAATGACCCTATATGGGTTCTATGAAACAAAACCGGATATTAAAAGACATTTTTAAGGCATCTGTGTTTCCTTTAAGAAAAATACATTTGCAGGCAAGATCATTTAAATCCTAATAGTATGAAGAAAGAACTTTTAGCAGTGGCGATGCTGTTGTTTGCCGGCGGCAATCTGTTGGCACAGCCACATGTCAATGACGGTACTTCGTATCTGATGAACCAACCTCTGGACATGAGTACCGATTTCCGTGACTTGAGTAATACTTTGTTTTTTGCAGATCACCTGGAGTCATTCGATGCCAAGTCGGGTGAAGGGCTGGTGAACTGGAAACGCGGGCATCTGATGCCCCGTCAAGCCTTCAATACCAACGGTGCACAGCCCCGTAAAATGAGAATGCTCGATTTTCCTTTCACTGCCTATGAAAATGACCCCAACCTCAAATTCAAGATTGACTTTGTAACTCCGCGTACGGTACGTATCCGTATGCTAACGACCCCGGTGGAACCTAAACCTGCCGCTTCCATCATGTTGGCAAAGGAACCGGGCAGGGATGGAAGCTGGAAAGTTGCCGAGACGAATGACAAGATTGTCTATTCCAGTGACTATGGAACCATTCAGATTAACAAGAATCCCTGGAGAATCGTCTTGAAGGATAAAGCCGGACGTATCTTGAGCCAGACTGCCGCTTTGAGTGATGCGGACTCTACGCAGGTAAAATATACACCGTTCTGTTTTGTGAAGCGGGGAAGTGACAATGCCCGCCGCATCAATCCGGTATTTACCTTGACTGCGGATGAAATGATTTTTGGTTGCGGAGAGTCTGCCACTGGGCTGAACAAGGCCGGACAGAAGGTGAACTTGTTTGTTACAGACCCACAAGGGCCTGAGACGGACCAGATGTACAAACCGATTCCTTTCTTTATGAGTAACCGGGGATATGGCATGTTTATGCATACATCCGCTCCCGTGACTTGTGATTTTGGTGCTACCTATATTGGGCTGAACAAAATGTTCATGGGTGACGAGAACCTGGATTTGTTCGTTTTCTTCGGCGAGCCGAAAGATATTCTGGACGAGTACACCGATTTGGTAGGAAAGCCGGGCATGCCCCCCTTGTGGTCTTTCGGTACGTGGATGAGCCGTATTACCTATTTCAGTGAAAAGGAAGGTTATGATGTAGCGGCCAATATCCGTAAGAACAAGTATCCGTGCGATGTTATCCATTTCGATACCGGCTGGTTTGATGTGGACTGGCAGTGTGACTATAAATTCTCCGAGAACCGTTTCCAGAATCCACAGCAGATGTTGAAGGATTTGAGGTCACAAGGTTTCCATGTATGTTTGTGGCAGTTGCCTTATTTCACTCCTAAAAATCGTTATTTCTCTGAACTGATAGAGAAAGACATGTATGTGAAAAATGGAAATGGTGAACTTCCCTACGAAGATGTGGTGCTCGATTTTTCCAATCCGGAAACCGTAAAGTGGTATCAGGACAAGCTGGCGGGATTGCTGAATATCGGTGTCAGTGCCATTAAAGTAGACTTCGGCGAGGCTGCTCCACTGAACGGTATTTACGCTTCCGGCAAGAGCGGATGGTATGAGCATAACCTCTATCCGGTGCGTTATGATATGGCAGTGTCCGAGATAACCAAGAAGTTGCACAACGAGAATATAATGTGGGCACGTGCCGCATGGGCCGGTTCCCAGCGTTATCCATTGCATTGGGGCGGTGATGCTGCAACTACGAACACGGGACTGCTGGGTACGCTTCGTGCAGGCTTGTCCTTCGGCTTGTCCGGTTTCTCCTTTTGGAACCATGATATGGGTGGCTTTGTAAAATCCACTCCGGAGGACTTGTATTGCCGCTGGATACCGTTCGGTTTTCTTACTTCCCATACCCGCGCGCATGGGGCACCTCCGACAGAGCCGTGGTTGTACGACAGCAAGCGTGTGCAGGATGTCTTCCGCAAGAGTGCAGAGATGAAGTACCGTCTGATGCCTTATGTGTATGCTCAGGCTAAGGAATGTACAGAAAAGGGCTTACCGATGCTAAGAGCCTTGTTTGTAGAATTCCCCGATGATCCGGGAGCATGGAAAGTGGATGACGAGTATCTCTTCGGTTCGCAGATTCTGGTTGCCCCCTTGCTTGAATCCGGTATGACGGGCCGCACAGTTTACCTTCCCGAAGGAAAATGGATAGACTACCAGACAGAGAAAGTCTACGAAGGTGGATGGCACCGAATTGAAGCAGGCAGTCTGCCGATAATCATGCTGGTACGTGACGGTTCGGTACTTCCTCATCTGAAGTTGGCGCAGTCCACTGCTGAGATGGATTGGAGCAAAATGAACCTGAAGGTATACAGTGCTGACAAGAAGCAGGCGGAAGGATTGGTTTGTCTACCTGCCGACAACCGTATTCAGGTTGTGAAAGTGGATTGTGGAAAGGCCAAACCGCAACTGTTGAACCAGGTTGAAGGCACTTCCCTGAGTTTCTGAACTTAATCTTTGAAAATCTATATTGAATTCACCCCTGCCGGTATGGAAGAGAAAGGGATATAGTTACCGAAATCTGTGCCACTATGGTGGCACAGATGTGCCTTCCCAATGGCACGGCAGTGCCTCTATAGTGGCACAAAATTGTGTCGCATATCTTTTTCCCGATGTGCTTATGACCGGGGTATTTGTTAAACCTAAGTATTTAGTATTTATGAGAAATGTGATGAAGTATTTGGGTATCATGTCAGTATCGCTGGCATGTGCCGGACCTCTCTTTGCAACAAGCGTACAGCCGTTTGCAGGTGTCACTGTCGTACAGCAGAGTGTAGTTACTGTGAAGGGCCAAGTGGTGGATGAGAAAGGCGAGCCCATCATCGGTGCCAATGTCATTGTGGAAGGTACGACAAACGGTATGATTACCGATTTGGACGGTAACTTCTCCTTGCAGTGTCCCGTAGGTTCTACGCTGAAGACCAGTTACATCGGTTATCTGGCGCGAACGGTCAAAGTAACCGGGAATATGAATGCTCTGAAAATTATTTTAAAGGAGGATACCGAAACCTTGGATGAGGTAGTTGTTGTGGGCTACGGTACGATGAAGAAATCCGACCTCACCGGTTCTGTGGCTTCCGTGAATGCGGAGGAAATGATGAAGCGGAATCCGGTGAACTTGGGACAAGGTTTGCAGGGAGCTGCGGCAGGTGTATCTGTCATCCGTTCTTCCGGTGACCCGGAAGGAGGTTTCTCCATCCGTATCCGCGGTGTGGCAACCGTGAATGGCTCTGCCGACCCACTCTATGTAGTGGACGGTGTGCAGGTGGGAACTTCCATCGATTTCTTGAATCCTAATGATGTAGAGTCCATCGAAATTCTGAAGGATGCTTCGGCTACGGCAATCTATGGTACTCGCGGTGCCAATGGCGTCATTATGATTACTACCAAGAACGGTGGTAAGGGGAAGGCAAAGGTGAACTTTTCGGCCAACTATGCCCTCCAGTTCAATTCGAATAAGATTGATGTGGCTGATGCGGGCTTGTTTGCAAGTGCTGTACGTTCCGCCGTCAAGAATGACGGTATTGCCATGACCAATCTGGCATATGGCGAGGATTACATAGGCAGACTGAACAGCATTGACTGGCAGGATGAAATGTCACGCACGGCATTACAGCAGAACTATAACCTTTCTGCTTCGGGAGGCAGCGAAAATACCCAAGCCAACTTATCTCTGGGTTATTTGAACAACCAGGGTATCGTGATTGAGTCGAATTTTAAACGCTTGACGGCACGCGCTAATATCACTCACAAAGTGAAAGACTTTCTGCATGTAGGCTTGAACTTGAACTATGCACATTCGGAAAAGATGGGAGGAGGCAACCTGAGAAACTATGCACAAGCCATTCCAACCATGGATTATGTAGAGGACGGTGTTTTCTATTCCATGCCTATTGTGTTGCCCGACGGTACTTGGGGACATTACAAGAAAGAAGGCAATGGAGACGTGAACAAGGGAGCTGACAATCTGGTTGCTGCTGCCAAGACTGCCGACAGTATTAATAAATGGGACCGTATGCTTGCTAGTGCTTTCCTACAACTCGATTTGTACAAAGGGTTGACTTTCAAGACTATTGCCAGTTATAATTATTATACAAAAGGTTATAATGGCTATACAGCCTATAATGATAGAACCTTTGGAACTCAAGACCGTAAGGACTCGTTCTCGCTGAACCAGAGCCAGTCCACTTCACTCGGTCTGGAAGCGTTCTTGAACTATGACTGGTCCAATGAGCATCACCGCGTAAGTGCAATGGCCGGTTTCTCTACCAGCGATACGAACGGTGCCTGGCTGAATTCCAGTGCCAACGATTTCCCGGCAGACAACATCCGCAAAATTTCATTGACCAATGACCCATCGTCTAAGCAAACGGATGGTGGGCTGGATTTGAAGACAAGGTTCCTTTCTTACTTCGGCCGTCTGACTTATACTTTGAACGACCGCTATATTGTGACTGCAACGGTACGCCGCGACGGTTCTTCGAACTTTGGTGCCGGCAATCGTTATGGTACATTCCCTTCCGCTTCTGTAGCTTGGCGTCTTTCCGAGGAAAAGTTCATTAAGGATTTAGAACTGTTCAGTAACTTGAAGTTGCGTGCCGGATGGGGACAGACCGGTAATGCGGGCAATGGTACCAACTTGTCCATAGCACAGTTGTCTTCGGCAAATGCAATGTACTGGTTCTTTAATGGTTCGAGTGTGATTAACGGTGCCGGTATTGCCCAGCAGAAAGAAATTGATACCAACCTGAAATGGGAAACCAATGAGCAGACAAATATCGGTATTGACTTTGCCTTTATGAACAATGAGCTTTCTTTCTCTGCCGATTACTTTATCCGTGACGCAAAGGATCTGCTTCTGTATCGCCAGATTCGTCCTTCCACCGGTTTCTCCAATGTCTATACTAATGCGGGACATATCCGTAACTCAGGTTTCGAGTTTACTGCTGCGTGGAACAAGAGCTTCAGCGATTGGAATATCGGCATAAGACTGAATGGGTCTACCCTGAAGAACGAGGCTATTGAAGTCGGCGATCCGATATTCAGCAAGTCAGGTTCAGCACAAGATGGCGACAACTGGGACAACCACTCCATTACACAGAACGGCTATCCTGTAGGTTCCTACTATGGCTGGAAGGTAGAAGGCATTTTCAGAACCCAGGCCGAAATTGATGAAATGAATAGGCTGGCGGTTGAAAAGGGAGTTGAAAGTGGTGTATATCAGGACAAGACTACCCAGCCCGGCGACTATAAGTTTGTTGATTTGAATGGTGACGGGCAGATTACCGATGCCGACCGTACTGTTATAGGCAATGGATATCCCAAGTTCACTTACGGAATGAACCTTACCGCTTCCTGGAAAAACTTTGATTTCTCGATGAACTTGTACGGTGTAGCCGGTATGGATATCCTTTCTTATTCTTCGGCCCGCTTGACCTCAGTCTATGCACCCGACGGCGGTTATCAGAATGTACTGAAGGAATATATCAATAATGCATGGTCATCTTCGAATACCGGCGCCAAATATCCGCGTATCACCAAGACAGACTATAATAAGAACATGCGTGTGTCCGACGCCTACATCCAGAAGGGGGATTATCTGAAGATTTCAAATATTCAGATAGGATATACATTCCCGAAGAATGTGCTGAAGCCGGTGAAAATGGAAAATGCACGCGTATTTGCCAGTGTCGACAATGTATGTACCATCTCTTCGTACAATAAGTTCGGCGATCCGGAAGTCGGTGACTCCAATGTATTGTATTCGGGATTTGACGGAGGACGTTATCCGTTCCCGATGTCGGTTACTTTCGGTCTGAGTGTACAGTTCTAATACTAACGGATAAAAAATATGATTATGAAAAACTTATATAAACTGTTGATCGGTGTGCTGGCCTTAAGCACCGTAACGTCTTGTGACGATTATTTGGAAGTGGATCATTACGATATTCTTCCGGCAGATTTCATGTTTAAAACGGAGGAGAATGTCCTTTCCGGATTGAACGGACTTTATGATACCTTTTATACGGACCAGCACGGTTCCGGTGATGACGAGACATGGGGATTCAAGCCTCAGGTATTTGCTGCCAACCATTCTACGATGGACTGTCAGGCTTCCGGTTGGGATGCGGAATGGCAGCGTCATGCTTGGAAACCCGATAAGGGTTCCCTGGAGACTGCATGGCGGATGAGTTATCGTGCAGTGGACCGTGCAAACCGTTTCCTGGCTGGCCTGGAGACAGCGGATGCCTCTATATTTGCGGACAGCAATTCCAAGACCGTTTATGAAGCGCAAGCACGTGCCATCCGCGGTTATAACTACCTTTACCTGACGAAACTTTTCGGAAGGGTACCGATGTTGCTTACCGGTGAAACCTATACTACTTCGGTAGGAAAGGCACGCCCGGAATCCGTGGATGAGACTTATGCGGCTATCGAGGAAGATTTGTCTTTTGGACGCGACCATCTGGATTGGTTACCCATGAATGGTGAATACGGACGTATAACCAAGGGGTTCTGCAAAGCTTATTTGGCCGAGCTGTATATGTTGAAGAAAGACTTTACGAAAGCCAAGACGGAACTGAAGGATATAGTGGACAGTGGAACCTATTCATTGGAGCCCTGCTTCGGTAACCTTCATGCCTGGGATACACATTGGACCAAAGAGTCCGTATTTGAGGTGATGTATCATGAACAAGGATATATGGGTTGGGGAGCCGATTCGTCTTCAGATGCCATGATGTGGTACGGATATATGTGCGCGGCACCCGAATGGGGAGGCTGGGGTTCTCTCTGTCTTTCTTGGGAGTTTGTACGTTCCTTTGAACCGGGTGACAAACGCCGCCAGTACTCTGCTGTTGCCAAAGGGGATACGCATCCCATTACCGGGCAGACTGTAGGGGTGACAAGTGGTTTTGACGGTCTTTTCCAAGGCTCCGAAAATATGCCTACTGTTTATTCCTTGAAATACTGGAGATGCAAGCCAGGTGAGAACAACAAAGTATTCAATCCTATTTCATTGACTCTGAAGCGTTATGCAGGCATCATGCTCGACTATGCAGAATGTTGTTTCGAGACAGGTGACAACGCTACCGGATGGAACATGATACGTCAGATACGTAACCGTGCTTGGGGTAATTTGGAGATGGGAGCGACGATGATTGACCTACCCGCCGACATGTTGAATACCCAGACGGTGGAAGTGCCGGATGCAGAGACCTATTATACAAGCTATAAAGCAGCCAAAGGCTATACTTCTCCGGTATGGAAGGTGGCGCTGATTATAGAGCGTCGCCATGAATTCAATGCCGAGTTCTCGCTTTACCATGATTTGTGCCGTATGGGTATGTGCAAAGAATGGTTTGCCGCCGAATATCCGAAGACAGCAGCCAACTCTTCACAAGAGGCTTGTCTGCAGACTGGTGACTCATTCCGTTTCTTTGAGCACGAGGCTTATCAGGAAATCTTCCCGATTCCGACGAATGAGATTCTGACCAACCCGCTCATCAATCAGGCTGACCAGAATCCGGGATATTGATAAATTATAAATAAACACTTAATAATAAAATATTTGTGAGTGAAATGTCAGGCACCAGTAGTTGTTGTGATAGACGTCAGCGTCTGTCGTGATGAAAGCCGGTGTCTGACATGACAAACACCAGTACTTGAGACGACGAACACCAGTCTCTGATAAACGGGGAATTATACAAGGAAAAGTTTGATGGTTTTAGAGAATAATTATGGAAAGGAAGATGTTTTATTGGATAGCACTGCTGGTTGCATATTGTCTGGCAGGTTGTCGGTCGCATTTAGGGGAGACAGATATGCAGACACGCATGCGTACAGAGATTGTCACGAATGTCAGAGACAGCGTGTTGCCGTTTTGGATGGATTATGCAGTGGCTCCCGACGGCGGTTTTTATGGAACTGTATTGCGGAATGGTACTCCGGTAGTGGATGCTCCGAGAGGAGGGGTTCTGAATGCCCGGATTCTGTGGAGTTTTTCTGCCGCATACCGTACGTTTAAGGATGAGGCTTATCTGAAGCTTGCGGATAAATCGCAACGCTACTTCATTGATACATTTATAGACAAGGAACATGGTGGGGTATATTGGCTGGTCAATCCTGACGGTGAGGTGCTGAATGCTTCCAAATATACGTATGCCATGACCTACGCCATCTATGGGCTGGCTGAACACTATCTGGCAACAGGTAACAGCGAGAGTCTGGATATGGCTGTCGGTTTATATCATACCTTGGAGGAGAAAGGCCGTGAATCGCAATATGACGGTTATGTGGAATCTTTTACTGAAGATTGGAAACAACTGGATAATTATGATAACAATGCACCCAAGACTATGAATGCGCATTTGCACGTGTTGGAGGCTTATACCCTTTTATATCAATGCTGGAAAGACGACGGACTGAGGAAACGACTCAAGTTCTGCACCGGGTTGTTTATGGACCGTATTTATGACTCTTCAAGGAGGCATTTTAATTTGTTCTTTGATAATGCATGGAACAGTCTGGTTGAGATGGACTCTTATGGGCATGATGTGGAGGCGGGATGGCTGCTTTGTGAGGCTGCCCGTGTGTTAGAAGACCGGCAACTGATGGATAGGGCGAATCGGCTTGCGCTGGATGTGACGGATGCTTGCTTGGCGGAAGGACTGAGTGACAAAGGGTATATGATGTATGAAAAGAAGGGCGGAAGAACAACCGGCCATGCCTCATGGTGGGGCCAGATTGAAACGATGATAGCTTGTGTCAATGCCTGGCAAATCAGCGGGAATGACGTTTATCTGCAATCGGCCGATACGGTTTGGACTTTCGTAAAGGACTGTATGATAGACCGGGAATATGGTGAGTGGTACAGTGATTGTTTTGATGGAGAACCCAAGAAGGATACTCCCAAAGTGAGTATGTGGCGTTGCCCGTATCATACGGTACGCTTGGGAGTGGAAATACATAATCGTTTAAAATAGTATTTATGAAGAAATTTATAGCAGGTGCAGCATCACTGATGCTTTGTATGGGGCTGCACGCCCAGGATTTCAGAATCAATCCATCGGGATATTTTGAGAATGGCGGGGCCAATGTGATGGTGTTCAGTGACGTCTACCCTGAAGGACACCAGGGAGGACTGACCCTTGTTTTGAATGGAGACCGCAGGGCTGCCAATGGAGATGTGCGCTTTGAAATCTCGCAAGGGCAGTGGCAGGGATTGCCCAAGATGAGAAGCCGGGTGGTGGATGAGGCTGACAATGAAATCCGTGTCACATTGAGTTATCCGGATTCGGCCAAACATATGGCAGGCTTTAATCCGATGCTTTATCCGGATTTTGTTTTTGGCTATACCATTAAGGTCAAAGGCGAGAAGGATTATCTGGTATTGACCGTTGATTTGGACCAACCGGTGCCCGAGCGGTTTGCCGGCAAGTTGGGCTTTAATCTGGAATTGGTACCTTCCACTTTGCTGGGCAAGCCGTGGATTATGGACAACCGGACGGGAGTCTTTCCCCACCAGGCGATGGGGCCCACCATGAAACAGTCTTCCAACATGGAGCATATCGGAGATTTCAACCCTGGCGGGAAAGCTGATTTGGACCAGTTGCTGTTGGATAGAAAGACTTATAACCCGATGATTGCCGATGATATCGTCTCTGCTCCTTTTGCCGAGGGGAAAAAGTTTGTACTCAATCCTCAGGATGATTTGGCAAAGATTACGATTGAAAGTGAGAAAGGAGACTTGCTGCTGTATGATGGAAGGATAAATCATAACAACGGTTGGTTTGTGCTCCGTTCGGAGTTCCCGGCAGGGACAAAGGAAGGTGCGGTGAAATGGATAATCCGTCCGACAGTCACTAAAGACTGGCGTTATGCACCGGTGGTGCAAGCCTCTCAAGTAGGTTACCATCCTGGACAGAAGAAAGTAGCTGTCATAGAGTTGGACAAACGGGATACAGACTTCAAGCAACCTGCCCTTTATCGCATTGTTGCCGATGGCAGGAAACTGGTAAAGCAGCAGGCTGCCAAGGATTGGGGAGATTTCCAACGCTACCACTATCTGCAGTTCGACTTCACGGAAGTGACGGAAGAAGGGCTCTATCAGGTGATGTACGGCGATGCTGCTTCTCCGGTGTTCCGCATTGCCAAAGATGTGTGGGACAAGGGTATCTGGCAGGCAGAGGTGGAATACTTCTTGCCGGTACAGATGTGCCACATGCGTGTGAACGAAAAATACCGTGTATGGCATGACTTCTGTCATCATGACGATGCACGTATGGCCAAAACCGATATCAACCATATAGACGGATATACTCAGGGAACCTCTACTCTTTGTAAGTACCAGCCGGGTGATTTGGTTCCAGGGCTGAATGTGGGTGGATGGCACGATGCGGGGGACTATGACTTGCGTGTGGAATCCCAGGCAGGCGAGGCCTATATACTTGCCATGGCTTGTGAGAACTTTGGTGCCTATTGGGACGAGACTTCCATAGATTTTGAAAAGAAGATAGTCGAGATTCACCAGCCGGATGGAAAGAATGACTTGTTGCAGCAGGTGGAAAACGGTGCTTTGACGATAGTGGCGGGTTGGAAGGCTCTGGGGCGTCTCTACAGAGGGATTCTGTGTCCTACCGTACGCCAGTATGCACACTTGGGTGATGCGTCGGCCCATACAGACCATGTCAGTGGGACTGCCGACGACCGCTGGGTGTTTACGGAGGACAACCCTGGTAGGGAACTTCAGGTGGCTGCCTGGCTGGCAGGTATTTCACGTGTCTTGAAGGGACATAACGATGCATTGGGAGCGGATTGTCTGGAGATAGCCCGTGAATTGTTCAGGATTACCCGCTGCGACAACAACCGGGTGCTGACAGCCAAGGTACATGCTGCCGTAGAACTTTATCTGGCGACAAAGGAAGTGGAGTACCGTGATTTCGTTTTGCAGCAGCAGGATTTCATCTGCAAGAATATCCGTCAGACGGGTTGGTTCATCGGACGTTTCGACAAGGCTGTGGGAAATGCACGTTTCAGCAAGGCTGTTCGCAAAGCACTGCCGGAGTTGCAGGCTATGTATCAGGAGTATAGCAGTAAAACTCCGTATGGAGTGCCGCATGACAGAGGTAACCGTTCTTCCGGTTCATGGGAACCCCAGCATCTGGGCTACAATTACTGTTACCTGCATGCTGCCTATCCTGACTTGTTTGCACCGGACTATATTTTCAATGCTGTCCAATACCTGCTCGGTATGCATCCGGGACGTAATCAGGCAGCGTTTGTAACGGGAGTCGGTGCCGAAACGATGAAAGCTGCCTATGGTGTCAACCGTGCCGACTGGTCTTATATTCCGGGTGGAGTGTCTCCGGGTACAAATCTGATTCGTCCTGACTTGCCCGAATTACTTCATTTCCCGTTCTTATGGCAGGAGGGTGAGTACTGTTTGGGCGGACATGCTACGTGGTTTATGTATATGGTATTGGCATCTCAGAAAATATTGAATGGTAATGAACAGTAAAATAAAGGTAGATAAGTTTGTAATTGTAGCTTTTCTGCTCTGCATGGTCTGCACTATGGCCATGCAGGCAAAAGCTTATGACAATTTTAAGGTATCGGTCTATGTACGTGCCTACGAGGTAGACAAGATGAAGGACATCCATTGGCTGGATTCGACTTGGAATGTGATTTCACAACAGTTGGAAGTGGACAAGATTTATCTGGAAACACATCGTGATTTACTGATTGTGGATGACGCCACCCTGGAGCAAGCTAAGAAATTTTTCCATGACCGGGGAATAGAGACTGCCGGAGGAATTACCTACACCATCAACGAGGCGAACAGTTTCGAGACGTTCTGCTATTCCAATCCCGAGCATCGTGAGATGGTGCGAAAGATTGCAGAACATACGGCAAAGCACTTTGACGAGTTTATTCTGGATGACTTTTTCTTCACCAGTTGCAAGTCGGACATAGAGATAAAAGCCAAAGGTGCGCAGAGCTGGACGGAATACCGTTTGAAGCTGATGACTGAAGCCGGGCGCGACCTTGTGCTGAAACCTGCCAAGAAGGTGAATCCTCGTGTAAAGGTAATCATCAAGTATCCCAACTGGTACGACCATTTCCAAGGTTTGGGCTTTAATCTGGAGGAAGGTCCCCAACTCTTTGACGGTGTCTGGACGGGTACCGAAACAAGGGACCCTGCCGGCAACCAGCATCTGCAGAATTATCTAAGCTATAATATTATCCGCTATTTCGATAATCTGCGTCCGGGCTACAACGGTGGAGGATGGGTGGACTCCGGTGGACTGAATCTAGGCATGGACCGCTATGCTGAGCAGCTGCATCTGACCATGCTTGCCAAGGCTCCCGAAATCATTCTCTTTGCCTATAACCAGCTTCTGGGCGTGAAGTTGTCTCCCAGGTTCCGTACCCCTTGGCAGGGCATGGGCACCAGCTTTAATTATGATGAGATGACTGCCCCTATCCGGCAGAAGGACGGAACTTCCATAGAGCCTACCACCATGGCACGCATTGCGGATGTTGTATTGAAACAGACTGATAAACTGATAGGTAAGTTGGGTAACCCCATTGGCATCAAGTCCTACAAGCCTTTTCATGTGGCGGGTGATGATTTCTTGCAGAATTATCTGGGCATGATAGGTTTGCCGATGGATATACGTCCCGTTTTTCCGAAAGACCAACAAGTGGTGCTGCTGACTGCCCAGGCGGCTCAAGCTCCGGAGCTCATGACCGACATTAGGAAGCAATTGCAAAGCGGACGGGATGTGGTGATTACAAGCGGCTTGCTGAAAGCCATTCCTGAAAAAATTGCCGAAATAGTAGAGTTGCGTTGTACCGATTTGAAAGCTCTTGTCAATGATTTTGGCCGATACGGACAAGCCGGACGCGATTTATTGATACCGCAGGTTCAGTATTATACGAATGATGCTTGGGAAGTAGTCAGTGCGGGCCGTCCGTTGACGGGAGGAGTATCGGGGTATCCTATTTTGTTGAGAGCTCCCTATGCCGCCGGCAATCTATATGTATTGACCATTCCCGATGATATGGGAAATTTATATGATTTTCCGGCAAAAGCCTTGAATGAGATTCGCCGCATTATGAGTAGGGATATGGATGTCTATCTGGAGGCTCCCTCCAAAGTCGGATTGTTTGTGTATGACAATAAAACACTGGTGGTGGAGAACTTCAATGATGAACCGGTGGAAGTGCGTATTGTTACCGATGATGAGGTGACGAGGTTGGAAAATCTGGAGAATGGGGATATTCTGGCTCCCCTTCCTGCCGAACCCGTACAGAGCAGGCGTCCGGTGACACCAAAGAACTCTTTCCGTTTGTCATTACTGCCCCATTCGTATAAGGCTTTCCAATATAAATGACGGGTAAGAAGATTGTCGGATAGTTATTCGGAAGGGTAACGGGAGGTCGGTTCTACAATGGGCCGGCCTCCTTTGCTTCCAGTCATCCGTGAGAATGCTTGTGTTCTTTCAATATCCTGTGCGGCAGTGTCCCGTGCCCCAGCAACTCTATCGGGCAGTTGAAGTTGCGTTCCAGCCATTCTTCCGTAACGCCGGTATCGGGATGGTAGTCCAGGGTTTCGTTGACGCAGGCAATGGACTTGACTTGCTGCAACACCGTGCCGATGTCGTGGCTGACGAGAATAATGGCGCAATCCTTGTTTATCTCTGCCAGCAGTTCGTAGAGGCGGGCTTCGAAACGCTTGTCGATGTATGTGCTGGGTTCGTCGAGAATCACCACCTGCGGGTCGGAGATGATGGCACGGCCCAGGAGGGCACGTTGCAACTGTCCGCCGCTCAAAGCGCCGATGGCACGCTGCTCCATGCCTTCCAGCCCCATGCGGGCTATCACGGCAGAGGCTTTCTCGCGGTGCCGGGCGGTGAAGCGTGAAGCCAGCGGCTTCTTGCTGCTGAGTCCTGAAAGGATGACCTCCTCTACGGTGATGGGAAATTTCCGGTCGATGCTGCTGTACTGGGGCAAGTAACCCATAGATAATTGACAATTGACAGTTGATGATTGACAATTGGCAATTTCGGAGGGGGATGGGGGGCAGGAGTGATATAGAATTTCCCCGGCGGTGGGTTTCAGCAGTCCCAGTATACATTTGATAAGGGTAGTCTTTCCACCACCGTTGGGACCGATGATGCCCAGAAAATCACGTTCGTAGATAATCAGGTTTATATCATGCAGTACGGTCCGGTTATCGTATCCGGCGCTGAGGTTCTTTATCTCTATAATGGGGGATGCAGGCATAGCTTCTTCTTCGTTAAATGGACAGAATCATCGTTTACTCTTTTACAAGCGCTCTGGCGGTATTCATCATCTCCTCCTCCCAGTCGTATGAGAGGGGATTGATAGCCACCACCCGGGTTCCGGTCTGCTGGGCGATAAGGTCGGCATTGCGGCGGTCGAATTCCGGCTGTACAAAGATGATGCGTACCTTCTCCTTCTTGCAGGAGTTTATCAGGTTCTTCAGATGGGTGGGAGAGGGTTCCTTTCCACCGGCTTCGATAGGAATCTGGTGCAGGTTGTAGTCGCGGGCAAAGTAGGAAAGTGCCGGATGATAAATCATGAAGGCACGGTCGGCATTCGGACTGGAAAGCATCTGGCAGATGAGGCTGTCCGTATGCTCTATCCGCCGGATGAGTGCGTTGTAACGTTCCATGTAGGCGTTTTCATTGGCTTTGTCTATGGTGCAGAGTGCATTCAGAATGTTCCCGGCAATGATTTGGGCGTTGATGGTGGAGTTCCAGATGTGGGGTTCCACACCACCGGCGTGCGTATGGCCTTCGTGTACATGTCCGTCTTTATGGTGATGCGCATGGGTCTCGTCCAGAATAAGTTCCACATTCTCGGACATGTCGAAGAATTGCAGGTGGGGAGCATTGTCCGTCAGTTTTTCCGTCCATGTCTGTTCGAAACCGATGTAGCCGATGCGGAAATAGGCCTTACTTTGCGCGAGGTCGACGAGCTGCTGGGGCGTGGGGTCGTAGGTTTCCGGACTTGAACCTTTGGGCACCATGCTGACGACGGTGAATTCATCGCCGGCAATGGCTTCGGTGAAATACCGCAGCGGCTCGATGGTGACGGTAATCACGGGTTTATCGTCATTCTTCTTGTTCTGTTGGCCTCCTTGCTTGCACGAGAAGAGCAAGGTGGCTATGAGGAGTAAAAAACAAAACTTTTTCATTTACAATTTACTATTTACAATTTACAATTTGGCTGCGCTGTGGCAGGGGGCATCAACTATTCCTTATCAACTATTCCTTATCCATTATCACTTCCTCTTTCCTTCCCCTCAGTATCTCCCGTTTCCCTCCGGGGGGACCTGGGAGACGCTCTACCTTGAATCCTATGGCTTGCAGCATGCGACGTACTACTCCTTTGGCGCAGTAGGTGGTCAGCACGCCATCAGTGCTCATGGCGGCATGGATATTCCGGAAGACTTTTTCCTCCCACATTCCCGGTTGCTTTTCGGGTGCAAAGGCATCGAAGTAGACAACATCGAACGGAGATTTATTAATCATTAACAAACTGTCAATGCTTATTGTTTCGACATCTGCCTGCACTTTTCTCAGTGTGAAATAAGGAGTTATGGCAACTTTTTCTTCCCACGCAGCCCGATGCAGTTCCTCGAACAGAGGATTGTCGCTATATTTTAGCGCATCCACCTCCGGCCATGCAAGCGGATAGAGTTCGATACCGGTATAGTGCACAGGTCTCTTTTCCTTTTCGGCAGTTTCCAGTGTAAGCAGGGCATTCAGTCCGGTGCCGAAACCGATTTCAAGGATATGCGGGCGGGCAGTAGCGGATGCTTTCAGTCCCATGTCGATAAAGATGTGCTGTGACTCTGTACGTGCCCCCTTTACCGAATGATAATGTTCATTCAGTTCCGGTACAAACAGTGTCGCACTTCCGTCTTCCGTCTTCTCTATGATTCGTTGCATCACTTCTGCTTTTGTTGAATGTTTTTATTTAGTTTAATTCTCTGTGATTCAGCGTGTTGTTGCGCCTATATATCCAGCGTGCTGCATCTATACATCCAGCACGTTGCATCTATACATCCAACGCGTTGTGTCTATACATCTATTGCTCAGACTCACTACATGTCAATAATTCATCATCGAAATGGCTCCTTGCAGTGCCCACAGCATAGCTATGTAGCGCACCAGTTTCCCTGCAAACATGGACGTGGTGGTCAGCATCAGATTACTGCGCATGAAGCCCAGTGCAATGGCTATGGCCTCTCCCACAAAAGGCAGAAAGGCGAAGAAAGCCATCAGTGCCCCTTTCCCTTGGAGGAAATGCTGCATCCGTTCTATCTTTTCCCTTTTTACCTTGAAATATTTCTCAATCCAGTCTATACGTCCCAGACGTCCCATGTAGTAGCACGTCATGCCTCCCAGCGTATTTCCCAAGGTGGCGGAGAGTACGCACAGTGCCGGGCTCAGACCGACCTTGACCAGTGCTACCATCACTATCTCGGAACTGAACGGAATGATGCTTCCTGCCAATAGGGCAGAGATGAACAGACCGACATATCCCCAGTCAATCAGCAGCTGTACGAGTGTATCTACAAAAGCGTCCATATATTGAATCCTAATAGAATGAATAATCCGATAAATGCACAAATGAAGAATATATTGGAACTGCGGCTATTTGTCAGTACAAACAAGTGTCCCGCCAGGATGCTGACACCGATGAGCAGGAAGGACATCAGGTGGACACTCAATGCCGGTTGCAGTCCGATATAGACAAAGATGCAGAAATTCAGCAGGATGAGGAAGTGTAGATAGCTCCGGGTGCGTATCTTGTCTTCATAGCCGGCAATGAGACAGTGTGCCGCGCTGACGATGAACAGAACAAGGAGATACCCGAGGGTGGCGAGTTCCCACGGCTGATAGTCGAACCGGATGGGAGCGAAGGTCACCAGCTCGCGGAAGGGCTGGCAGAAGAGTTCCATTTGCCCGTAGTAGAGGGCGTGTCCCAGCAACAGCCAGTAGGGTACGCTCCATCCTACCAAGGAGGCGAAGAAACTTTTGGGTTGGAGAGACTGGAAGTTGTAGGCGCCTATCCAGAAGATGGGGACAAACAGCATGAGCTGCGGAAAAAGCAGGCTGCCCAGTCCGATGAAGACAAAGGCGTGGAAGAGACTGCCTGTGGGCCGTGCCTGCTGGTAGCTCCTGAAGAGGAAAAACAGTGCCACCAGGAAGGAGGCGGATGCCAAGTCTCCCGCATACAGCATGTGCAGGCTGGGGCAGACGGATATCAGCAGGAAGTAGACAGAAGTCTGTACCGATGCCCGCATCCGGATGATGGCGAACGTATTGTTGAGCTGTATCAGGAAATACCCGATGACGGCATACAGAATAAAGCTGAAGAGACGGTTTGCCCAGGTGGGGATGCAGAAGTCGCAGAATGTTTCCCAAAGGGAATATCCGCTTTGCTGTGTCTCCGTCTCGGGCAACAGAACGGCAGTCAGTATCCAGCAGGATACTGAAATCAGGATAGCGGCGGGTAGTGTGAACCGCCCTGCCGTTATCCGGTTCTGGAATCTCTTCGTTCTCATTTATAAATCAAATCCTATATCTCTTCTGAAATATTTCTTCTCGAAGTCTATCATGTCGGCCACGCGGTAGCTTTTCTGCAAGGCTTCTTCCTTCGTTTCACCATAGGAGCAGACGGCGATGACACGGCCACCGGCGGTTACGGTCTGTCCGTCTTTGGTGGCTGTTCCGGCATGGAAGAGGATGCTGTCTGTTTCGGCAGCCTTCTCGAATCCGGTCATCACCTTGCCCTTTTCGTAGACTTCCGGATATCCTCCGCTCACCAGCATGACGCAAGCGGCTGTGCGAGGGTCGAATTCCAGCGTACGCTGGTCGAGGTCGCCCTGGGCAACGCCTTCGAGCAGGTCTACCAGGTCGCTCTTGATGCGCAGCATCACACTTTCGGTTTCGGGGTCGCCCATGCGGACGTTGTATTCAATGACCATCGGTTCGCCCTTCACGTTGATAAGTCCCAGGAAGATGAAGCCTTGATAGCCGATTTCTTCTTCCAGCAGACCGTTTACGGTAGGTTCGATGATGCGGGTGCGTACTTTTTCCATAAATGTTTCGTCGGCAAAAGGTACGGGAGTAACACTGCCCATACCGCCGGTGTTGAGGCCTTTGTCGCCTTCGCCGATACGCTTGTAATCTTTGGCTACGGGCAATACCTTATAGTGGCGGCCGTCTGTCATCACGAATACGGAACACTCGATGCCGCTGAGGAACTCTTCAATGACTACCGTGGCGCTGGCATCGCCGAACATGCCGCCCAGCATTTCCTTCAGCTCTTTCTGAGCTTCTTCCAGTGTGGGGAGAATCAGCACGCCCTTGCCTGCACACAGTCCATCGGCCTTCAGTACGTAAGGCGCTTCGAGGGTTGCGAGGAAATCGAGTCCTTCTTGTAAGTTGTCGGCGGTGATGCTCTTGTAGCGGGCAGTGGGGATGTTGTGGCGCATCATGAAACCTTTGGCAAATTCCTTGCTACCTTCCAGTGTGGCACCTTTGGCGGTGGGGCCGATGATGTCGATATGGCAGGTGGCAGGGTCTTCCTTGAAACTGTCGAAGATGCCTTGTACCAGCGGGTCTTCGGGGCCCACAACAATCATGTCGATTTCTTTCTCAAGGGCAAAAGCCTTGAGTGCGGGAAAGTCTGTCGCCTTCAAGTTCACATTCTCGCCTGCTTCGCTTGTACCTGCATTGCCGGGAGCAATATATAGTTTCTCTACTTTCGGGCTTTGGGCAATCTTCCATGCCAGAGCGTGTTCGCGGCCACCGGAGCCTAATAATAATATTTTCATGGAGTTATAAATTATGAGTTATAAGTTATAAGTGATTAGTGCTTAGGGATTGGCGGTTAGTGAACTCTTAATGTTTCCCGTCGTATAGCATGATGTGCAAATCCTTAATCCCTAATCCTTTCTATAAATAATCTTCAAAGTACCTGGTTATCTTCTCGTGCAGATGCACACGGTCGCGTCCCAGGACGTTGTGCTTGTGCGTGGGATAGATAAACAAATCGGGATAGGTACGGGCATCCACGCACGCCTTCATGAATGAAAGGGTGTGCTGCGGCACGCAGGTGTCGTCGTGGTCGTCGTGTATGATGAGCAGATGTCCTTTCAAGTTACCGGCAAGGTTTTTCAGGTTCGTCTGCTTGTAGCCTTCCGGGTTCGTCTGCGGAGTGTCCATATAACGTTCACCGTACATTATCTCATAGTATGCCCAGTCGATGACGGGTCCGCCGGCAACACCTACCTTGAAAATTTCGGGATAGCGCAGCATCAGCGCCGTAGTCATGTGTCCTCCGAAGCTCCAGCCGTGCACGCCGATACGCTCTCCGTCCACATAAGGCTGGCTTTTCAGGAATTCTACGCCCTTCACCTGGTCTTTGCCCTCTTCGATGCCCAGCTGGCGGAAGGTGGCGTTTTCAAACTCCAGTCCACGGTTGCTGCTGCCACGGTTGTCGAGGCTGAAAATGATGTAGCCTTTGTTTGCCATGTAGATGTCCCAGCCGCGGGCATCGTTCATCCAGCCGTTCGTTATCATCTGGGCGTGCGGGCCGCCGTATACGTAGACGATGGCGGGATACTTCTTTGCCGGGTCGAAGTCGGCAGGCTTTATCAGGCGGTAGTACAAGTCTGTCTTGCCGTCTGCGGCTTTGATGGTGCCTACTTCTATGCTGGGCATTTCAAAGCCTTCGTAGGGGTTCTTGGCTGTCAGCAGTGTGTGTTCCCGTTGTTTCTTCGGGTTGGTGGACATCAGTTTTATGATACGGGGGCAAGTGGGCGAAGAGGCATTGTCGATGAGGTAAGTTCCCATGAAACCGGAGATTTGTGCCGAGTGCACGCCGGTTGGGTCTCCTATCAGGCTGCGTTTGCCATTCTTCAGGTTGACAGCGTAAAGGTTGCTCTGCAAAGGAGAGATTTCCGTACTCTTGATGATGAGCTCTTTCGTGTTCCGGTTAAAACCTACGATGTCTTGTACAAGCCAGGGGCCGGAGGTGAGTTGCTTCAACAGTTCCCCTTCCGTATTGTATAGGTACAGATGGTTGAAGCCGTCACGCTGGCTTTGATAGATGAACTTGTAGCTGTCCCATGGCAGGAATAGAATGGGAGATTGCGGCTCCACATATTTGGGATGTCTCTCTTCGATGAGCACTTGTTGCAGCTTTCCGCTTTCAGCATCGTACTGGCACAGTTTGGAGTGGTTCTGGTCTCGGTTTAGCTCTATCAGATAGAGGCTTTTGCCATCCGGTGCCCAGGTGATGTTGGTGAAGTAGCGGTCTTTTGGGTCGCCCATGTCCAGGTAGATGGTCTTTTGAGTAGCCGGATTGTAGATACCTACCTTTACCTGATGGCTGAGCATGCCGGCCATGGGGTAGCGTATTTTATCCACCAGTGCTATTCTTGTCGTGATGTCAACCAATGGATAGGGGGTGACCATGCTTTCGTTCATTCGATAAAAGGCCAGCAGGTCCCCGGCAGGATTCCAGAAAGTGCCTTTTGAAATGCCGAATTCATTGCGGTGCACACTTTGTCCGCAGACGATACCTTCCGGTTCGTTGGTGACTTTCAGGGTTTGCCCGTCACTGGTCATCACATAGAGATTATTGCCGATAGTATAAGCCAAATGGCGGCTTACCTCGTTCCAATCCTCATTTGCGGCTTGGGCGGGGCAAGGCTGGCTCCAGATGACTTTTTTCTTCTTCCAGTCGACGAGGGCACGGTACTTGCCGGTGTTCAGCAGCAGGAGTGGGTCTATTTGGACTTGAATACCCTGATTGACGCCTCGGGGTACGTTGACAGCCTTTGCAGCATGAAAGTGACGCAGTTTTCCAAGTCCTTTTTCTTCCAGCAGCGCGTTGGCTTCTTCCAATGTGATGGCAGTGAATTTCTCTCCGGGCTTGGCACCTAATCCTTTGACAGCCCATGTACCTTCTATATTGTCGATGCCAAGTTCCAGACAAGCGGCATCGCCCCACCACTGGTACCACTTGTTTTCGGCAGTATGGTAGGTTTCACCTCCGGGAATAAGGTCTTCCAGGGTCGGCTTTTTCAGTTCTTGTGCCATGACGTTTGTTGTAAACAGAGCAGGCACTGCCATCAGCAGTGCAAGAATGCTCTTACTTATTTTCTTTGCATTCATTCTCCTTGTCATTGTTCGTGTTATTCTTCTTCCTTCTTTCCTGCCTCTCTTCTTTTTCTTTCCGGGTAAGACTCACCCGACTTTGTTCTGCGTTCTCCACCGAATTCGCGTCTTTCCCTCGGTCTGAATTCCCGTTTTTCCCCGTCTTTGAACTCTCTTCTTTCACGCGGACGGAATTCTCGCTTTTCGCCGTCCTTGAATTCTCTTGGTCTGCGTTCACCGTTGAATTCGCGTCTTTCGCCACTGAATTCACGTCTCTCTCCACTGAATCGGGGACGGAATTCGCGTCTTTCTCCGGGTTTGAACTCTTTCCTTTCTCCTGAAGCCGGACGAAATTCTTTGCGCTCCTTGCTCAACTCCTCGCCTTCGGCACGGAATTCCTTGTACTTTCCGTCGAAGATTTCGTACTGGCGGAATTCACATTCCAGTGCACCGTTGAATAAAGGTATCTTGGAGGTGGCTTTTAGCCCGATTTGGTCGAAGCACTCTTCGCGGTAAGATAGAACCCATGCAGTGTTGCCCGTAAAGGCGTGTTTCAGACGCTCGCCAATCATGGAGTAAAGTCCCAGCAGGTCGTTGGTAGAGATACGCTCCCCGTAGGGTGGGTTGGTGATGATGATGGATTTCTCCGCAGGTTGCTCGAATTGCTGGAAGGGTTGCAGCTTCAATACTACATCCTTGCTTACGCCGGCAGCCTTTATATTGTGTGTGGCAATTTCGTTTGCCTTCGGGCTGTTGTCGTAACCGTAAATCTTATGTGTGAATTCGCGTTCCTGACTGTCGTCATTGTATATCGTGTCGAACAGCTCTTGGTCAAAATCCACCCACTTCTCGAAAGCGAACTCCTTGCGGAATACGCCCGGAGCGATGTTGCGTGCAATCAGCGCCGCTTCGATGGGAATGGTTCCCGAACCACACATCGGGTCTATCAGGTCGCATTCGCCACGCCAGCCAGTCATCAATATCATGCCGGCGGCCAGCACCTCGTTCAGCGGGGCCTCTACTGCTTCCTGGCGATAACCGCGGCGGTGCAGCGATTCGCCGCTGGAGTCGAGAGACAGCGTACATTTGGTTTCGGCAATGTGTATGTTCAGCAGCACGTCCGGTTTGTTGACACGCACGCCGGGACGTTCGCCGGTCTTCTCGCGGAAATAGTCTACGATGGCATCCTTCACCTTGTAGGAAACGAACTTGGAATGACGGAACTCTTCACTGAATACAACCGCGTCCACGGCAAAGGTCTTGTCCGTATCCAGATAGTCTTCCCATCGGATGGCTTTAATCTGTTCGTAAACCTCGTCGGCATCCTTGGCTGTGAAGTGTTTGATGGGTTTCAGTATCCGGATGGCTGTACGCAGGCAGAAGTTGGCTTTGTACATCATTTCCTTATCACCACTGAAAGATACCATGCGGCGGCCTATTTCTATTTCGTTGGCGCCCAGTGCAGTCAGCTCTTGTGCCAGTACCTCTTCCAGTCCTTGGAAGGTTTTGGCAATCATTTCAAAAGATTGTTCGCTCATCTATTTATTTACTATTTTACTGTTTTTATTCTATTGTTTATCAGTAATTTGCCTCCCGTTTGTTAGGCACTGGCGTCTGTTGGCTCAGACACCGGTGTTTGTTGTGTTGGACACTTGTGTCTGACGTGACAGACACAAGTGCCTGACAAATGCAGCAATATTGCCTTTTAAACGAGGTTTGAGGCTTCTCATTTCTTCGCCTTTGTCTGTACAATTCTCGCTCCTGCCGGAACATCCTCCGTCACCCAGATATTGCCGCCCACAGTGGCTCCTTGTCCGATGGTGATGCGTCCCAATATGGTGGCGTTGGAATAGACTATCACATTGTCTTCCAGAATGGGATGGCGGGGAATACCCTTGATGGGCTTGCCGTCTTCGTCCAGCGGGAAGCTCTTGGCACCGAGGGTCACACCCTGGTACAGCTTTACGTTGTTGCCGATGATGCAGGTCTCGCCGATTACCACACCCGTACCATGGTCGATGGTAAAATAACCGCCTATTTCCGCTCCCGGATGGATATCGATTCCTGTTTCACTATGCGCCATCTCGGTGATGATGCGGGGAATGAGGGGGACACCCAACTTGAGCAGTTCGTGTGCAATGCGGTAGTTGCTGATGGCTCGGATGGCCGGATAACAGCTGATGACTTCGCCGAACGACTGTGCGGCGGGGTCACCATTGTAGGCAGCCTCCACATCTGTGGCAAGCACCCGTCTCATGGCCGGCAGGTTGCTGATGAATTTGGCAGCCAATAAAGCGGCTTCTTCCCGTTGGAGCTCGGTACAACAATTGCATTCGCCATCGCCTGCAAAGCAGAGTCCGGCAAGGATTTGTTCGGTCAGCAGGTCGAACAAGCGCTCCACGTTGACACCGATATGGTAAGTCACCGTGCGGCTGTTGACCGTGGAATTTCCGAAATATCCGGGGAAGATGATGGCCCGCGCCAGTTCGATGATGTCGCGCAGCGCTTTTGCCGAAGGCAGCGGATTGCCGTCCGTATGCTGGTGAAACAATCCCTTGTATGATTCGCTTTCCGATAGCTCATCGACTGCTTGTGTCAAAATGTGGGTAAAGTTGAGTGGACTCATTATGATATCCTTAAGTTTAAAAGTGGAGGCAAAGATAGGAAATACTCGTCAAATATCCTACATATCCCTCATTTATAGTACATATTTACCATATTTGTGGTATTTCCCACGAACCGATTTTGCGCTACTTTTGTCTTGTAAGAAATAACGTACCTCATTCCACTCCGGATTGTTAGTCTTTTCCCTTAGGGGGAATGAGGGTTTTTAAAACAGTTGGATTATGAAGAAGATAGCAGAACGCCTTACCGACCTGGTAGGCAACACTCCCTTGTTGGAGTTGAATAATTATAACAAGAATAAAAGTTTGAAAGCCCGTGTTATCGCCAAATTGGAATATTTTAACCCTGCCGGTAGCGTGAAGGACCGCGTGGCGCTTGCCATGATAGAAGATGCCGAGGCAAAAGGGCTGTTGAAGCCCGGTGCCACCCTCATCGAACCTACCAGTGGCAATACGGGCATAGGGCTGGCTTTTGTAGCCGCCGCCAAAGGTTACAAGCTGATACTGACAATGCCCGACACAATGAGTCTGGAGCGCCGCAACCTCTTGAAAGCTCTCGGTGCGGAACTGGTGCTGACTCCGGGTGTTGACGGTATGAAAGGCGCCATAGCCCGTGCCGAGGAACTGAAGGCCGCCAACCCCGGTTCGTTGATTTTGCAGCAATTCGATAATCCTGCCAATCCGGCAATGCACGAGCGTACTACGGGACAGGAAATCTGGCGTGATACGGACGGTCGGGTGGATATTTTTGTGGCAGGTGTAGGTACGGGAGGCACGGTGAGCGGAGTGGGCGCAGCCTTGAAAGCCAATAACCCGAAGGTAAGGATTGTGGCTGTGGAGCCCGAAGATTCTCCCGTACTTTCCGGCGGAAAGCCCGGTCCCCATAAAATACAAGGTATCGGTGCGGGATTTGTGCCGAAGAACTATAACAGTGCCGTGATAGACGAAGTGCTGCAGGTATCCAATGATGATGCCATCCGTACGGGTCGCGAACTGGCGAAGTATGAGGGATTGCTGGTCGGCATCTCTTCGGGGGCTGCTGTTGCTGCGGTTGCCCGCCTGGCAAGGTTGCCCGAAAATGAGGGCAAGACGATTGTCGCGCTGCTGCCCGATACGGGAGAACGGTATCTTTCGACGCTGTTGTATGCGTTTGAGGAATACCCATTGTAAGAGCAAACATTTCTGCCGGTTATCCGCTCCATCAATGTGGAGCAGGTAGCTGGCAGATGGTATTTATAGTTCGCTTGGTCTTAACCCGAACGACCGGCAGCTCATTTTCTCTACTTTCACTTCCCATATCTTGACATTGCGTACGGCAGGTTCGGCATATTTGCATTCATTCTCCGTGTATTGCTTCATCAGCATGTCGAGTACGCGTCGCTTCTCTTCCATGTCTTCCACGAAGTGTACTTTTCCATGGCAGATGACACTGCGCGACTTCATGCTATAGCTGCATGCCACTTGCCGGTGCATATAGACCAGTTCGTGTCCTTCGCAGAAGGTGATGCAAACTTGCGGGTGCTTTGTTATCATCTCCACTTTACTACCTTCCGGGCCGGAATGCAAGTATATCACTCCGTCTTGATAGGCAAAGTTCATGGGAACCGCATATGGGTTTCCTTCAAGGTCTGTGATGCCCACTATGCAATATGGACATTTGCGGATAATTTCCTCAATCTGTGTAGGGTCCGTAATAGTAATCGTCTTCATCGTGCAGGTCTCATCCCCGGTCTCTCTCTGAAAGAAAGGGATCGGGGATGATTTTAAATTATAGGGTTATTCTATACCAGTGCAAAATCCAGTTGTTTCTTCTCCAGATTGGCGCGTGCCACTTTGACGGTGATGGCGTCTCCCAAGCTGTATATCCGGTTTTTACGGCGCCCGCGTAGGCAGTAGTTCTTTTCGTCGAATTCGTAATAGTCATCGTCGAGGTCACGGATGGGAATCATGCCTTCGCATTTGTTTTCGTTCAGCTCCACGTAGAGGCCCCATTCCGTTACACCGGAGATGACACCGTCGAAGGTCTGTCCCAGGCGTTCGGTCATGAACTCTACTTGCTTGTACTTGATGGAGGCGCGTTCCGCGTTGGAGGCTATCTGCTCCATGTTACTGCTGTGCTCGCAGAGGGCTTCGTATTTCTGTTCGGACACGGTGCGGCCTCCCTGGTCCAAGTACTTGGTGAGCAGACGGTGCACCATCATATCCGGATAGCGGCGGATGGGCGAGGTGAAATGGGTGTAGTAATCGAAAGCCAGACCATAGTGCCCCACGTTATGTACGGAGTAGCGTGCCTTCTGCATGGCGCGGATGGAGACGGTTTCAATCAAGTTCTCCTCCTTCTTGCCCTGGATGTCATCCAGCAGGTGGTTGATGGATTTGGAAATGTCGGTCTTTGTGCCACTGGTGCGCAGCTTGTAGCCGAAACGGGCGATGAACTGTGCCAGGTTGTCCAGCTTCTCCGGGTCGGGGAGGTCGTGAATACGGTATGGCAACACTTTGGCTTTCTTGCCTTTGGGCACACGGCCTATCTTTTCGGCTACGGTACGGTTGGCAAGCAGCATGAACTCCTCTATCAGCTTGTTGGCATCTTTCGACTCCTTGAAGTAGACGCTGACGGGTTTGCCCTTCTCGTCAATTTCGAACTTCACTTCGTAGCGGTCGAAGTTGATGGCTCCTGCCTTAAAGCGGTTCTCACGCAGTATTTTGGCAAGCTTATCCAGTTGGAGCACCTCTTCCTTGAAGTCTCCTTTGCCGGTTTCGATAATCTCCTGGGCTTCTTCGTAGGTGAAGCGGCGGTCGCTTTTGATGACGGTATGCACTACGCGCGAGTTCTTCACTTCTCCCTTTTCCGTCATTTCGAAGATGACGGAATAGGCCAACTTCTCTTCGTCGGGGCGGAGGGAGCAGATGAAGTTGCACAATCGTTCGGGGAGCATCGGGATGGTGCGGTCTACGAGGTAGATGGATGTGGCACGCTTCTCGGCTTCCTTGTCTATGATGCCGCCCTCTTTCACGTAATGGGTCACGTCGGCGATATGTACGCCCACTTCCCAAAGTCCCTCTTTCAGTTTGCGGATGGAGAGGGCGTCGTCGAAGTCCTTGGCATCTTTGGGGTCGATGGTGAAGGTGGTTACGCCCCGGAAGTCCTCGCGTCGGGCTATTTCCTCGGCGGAGATTTCGGCGGGTATCTTGTCAGCGGCTTTCTCTACGGCGGCTGGATAGACATAAGGCAGCCCGAATTCCGCGAGGATGGCATGCATCTCGGTGGTGTTGTCTCCGGCGCGTCCCAGGATGTCGATTACCTGACCGATGGGGTTTTTGGCTTTGTCGGGCCATTCCACCACCTTTACGATGGCTTTGTCGCCCGTTTTGCCGCCTTTCAGTTTCTCTTTGGGGATGAAGATGTCGTTGGCAAGCGTACGGTTTTCCGTTACAAGGAAAGCGTATGACTTGGCAACTTCCAGGGTACCCACGAAGGTGTCGTTGGCACGTTCCAGTATCTCGATGACTTCTCCTTCGGCTTCGCGTCCGCGGCGCTTGGCATAGAAGGCGATACGCACTTTATCATTGTTCATGGCATGTGCCGAGTTGCGTTCGGCTATGAATATCGGTTCACCTCCATCTTCGGGGATGAAGGAGTTCTTGCCATTGCTTTTGCGCTGGAAGGTTCCGGTCATTTCCACACCGTGGTTGTTCAGCTTGTACTTGTGTTTGTCCACTTCTGTGATATAGTCGTCCATTGACAGTTCGGACAAGATATCCATACACAGCATCTTCAGCGGATGTGTGGTGAGGTGAAGTTGTTCAAAGATGTATTTCAAGGATAATACTTCGTCTTGCTTTGTGTGGAAGAATTCAAGCAACACTTTGACGAGTTCTTTCTTCTTCATGCGTTTGCCGGCTTTCTTTTCTTTCTTTTTGGCCATAATGATAATGAATTAATGTGCACATTGTTCTCTCTTGCAAAGTAAACAAATAAATACGTTCCTTCGTTCACTCAGACTTCAAAATATTATCATTCTATTGAAAATAATGAAGAGACGACAGATTGTAATGGATTTATGTACTATATTTGCACAAAAAGCGAGATAGGCTGTACCTTAGACGAAAAGCAGATGGAAATGCAAACTCTGAACAAAAAAGCAGATGCCACACGGGAAAAAGACATTTACCGGGTGACGGTTGTGGGAAGTGTGGTAAACTTTCTCTTGCTTGTCTTCAAGTTCTTTGCAGGTATTGTGGGGCACAGTGCCGCCATGCTGGCGGATGCGGTGCATTCTTTGTCGGATTTCATTACAGATATTATTGTCATTGTATTTGTGCGCATCTCAGCAAAGCCCGAGGATGAGGGGCACGATTACGGTCATGGCAAGTACGAGACGCTGGCAACTGCCATTATCGGTGTCTTTCTGTTGTTTGTGGGATTCGGCATTTTCTGGAACGGGGCTTCCTCCATTTACCGTTTCCTGCAAGGCGGTTCTTTGCAGGAGCCCGGTATGCTGGCGCTGGTGGCTGCATTGGTATCCATCGTTTTCAAGGAAGTGCTTTATCAATATACCGTTTTCAAGGGTAGGAAGTTGAATTCGCAGGCGGTTGTTGCCAATGCCTGGCATCACCGGAGTGATGCGCTTTCATCCATAGGCACGGCAGTGGGGATAGGTGGAGCCATTCTTTTGGGTGACCATTGGCGGGTGCTGGACCCGGTGGCGGCGGTTATTGTCAGCTTCTTCATTATGAAGGTGGCTGTGCAATTGTTGATACCGTGTGTGGACGAACTGTTGGAGAAATCATTGCCTGCCGAGGTAGAGGATGAGATAATAAAGACAATTCTCTCTTTTCCCGGTATCAGCTCGCCGCATCACCTTCGTACGCGTCGCATCGGCAGTTATTGTGCCATCGAGGTGCATGTGCGTATGGATGGCAGCATCTCGCTGGAGGAAGCTCACGAGACGGCAACGGCGGTGGAGAACAAGTTGAAAAGGCAGTTCGGCAAAGGAACACTGGTCAGCATCCATGTGGAGCCGGTGAAGAAGAGTAACGAGGCGACAAAGTAATAAAGGAGCGCCAAGGTGACGGATTGGATGAAAAGTAATCGGATGAAAAGTAATTAGTAATTTGTAACTGAAGAAGTGGAATCGATTTTAATTACAGGAGCAAGCGGATTTATCGGAAGTTTCATCGTGGAGGAAGCGTTGAAGCGCAAGTTCGGTGTGTGGGCGGGTGTACGCTCGTCCAGCAGCCGCGAGTATCTGCGTGACCGCAAGATACATTTTCTCGAACTGGACTTTGCGCATCCCAATGAACTGAGGGCGCAGCTTTCGGGACATAAAGGGACCTACAATAAGTTTGATTATATTGTTCATTGTGCCGGTGTGACGAAGTGCGTGGACAAGAACGAATTCGATTTGGTGAATTACCTGCAGACCAAATACTTCATCGATACGCTGAGGGAGCTGAACATGATTCCCAAGCAGTTTATTTTCATCAGTACGCTGAGTGTGTTCGGTCCGGTACGCGAGAGGACCTACGACCCGATTATGGAGAGTGACCCCCCTTCACCCAATACCGCCTACGGGCTCAGTAAACTGAAAACAGAACTTTATTTGCAGAGTATTCCGGGTTTCCCCTACGTCATCTACCGGCCGACGGGTGTATACGGGCCGCGTGAGAAGGATTATTATCTTATGGCAAAGTCCATCCGGCAGCATACGGACTTTTCTGTGGGCTTCCGCCGCCAGGACTTGACGTTTGTATATGTAAAGGACATCGTGCAGGCCGTCTTCCTCGGGATAGAGAAGCAGGTGTCCCGCCGCGCCTATTTTCTGGCTGACGGGAAGGTGTATAGTAGCCGTGCTTTTTCCGATTTGATAAGGAAAGAATTGGGCAACCCGTTTGTTATTCGCCTGAGATGTCCGTTAATTGTATTGAAAGTCGTATCTTTGCTCGCTGAATTTTGGGCGAAGCGGCAGAACAAGACCAGTACGCTCAATTCGGACAAGTATAGAATAATGAAACAACGCAACTGGCAGTGTGACATCACACCGGCCGTCGAGGAACTGGGCTTCAGTCCTGAGTACGACCTGGAACGGGGTGTAAAGGAAACCATTGCCTGGTATAAGGATAAGGGATGGCTTTAGATTTATTTAAAAGGGTAGAAACCCGTAAGGGGCTTTTTGCGGTAGAGAAGATTACGCTGATATACAATTTGCTGACTTCCATTCTCATTCTGTTTCTTTTTCAGGAAATGGATCATCCGGTGCAGATGCTTGCAGACCGTGTTGTCATTGCGGGTATGACGTTCCTGCTGATGTATCTTTACCGGCTGGCACCCTGCAAGTTCTCTGCCTTTGTGCGCATAGCCATCCAGATGTCACTGCTTTCCTATTGGTATCCCGACACCTTTGAGTTCAACCGGATATTCCCCAATCTCGACCACGTGTTCGCGTCGGTGGAGCAGTGGATGTTTGGCGGACAGCCTGCTGTATGGTTCTGTGAAAGGTTTCCGCAGATGTGGGTGAGCGAGCCGTTCAATATGGGATACTTCTTCTATTATCCGATGATTCTGCTGGTGGTGGTGTGGTATTTCCTTTATCGTTTCGACCTTTTCGAGAAGGTTTCGTTCGTCATCGTCACCGCTTTCTTCATCTATTACCTTATTTATATCTTCGTCCCCGTTGCCGGGCCGCAGTTCTACTTCCCCGCCATTGGAAGCGACCATGTGGCGCAAGGTATCTTCCCGTCCATTGGTGACTATTTCCATCACCATCAGGAACTTCTTCCCGGTCCGGGCTATGAGCACGGCTTCTTCTACAACCTGGTGGAGAGTTCCCAGCAGGTGGGTGAGCGCCCCACGGCTGCTTTTCCCAGTTCGCACGTCGGAATGTCTACGGTACTGATGATTATGGCATGGCGTGGCAGCAAGCGTCTGTTTGCCTGCTTGTTTCCTTTCTATCTGCTGTTGTGTGGGGCTACGGTCTATATCCAGGCACATTACCTGATAGACTCTATCGTGGGTTTCGTATCGGCTTTCGGCATTTATATCCTGGCCACGTGGATGTTCAAGCGATGGTTTGCGCAGCCGATGTTCCGCTAGTCGGGCACGGTGATTATCTTTCCACTGTCTGTGGGCAATACCAATGTACGCGGATAAACTTCTGCCGGAAGTGAATGCTGGAAGTTTACGATGAGCTGTTTGAGTAGTTTTTTCTTTTTCATAAAGACATATTTATGGGATTCTTTCTTTCTTGGGAAGACGAATATAGGGACTTGTTTCTTTCTGCCAAAGAAACAATGTTTTTTTTCTTGCCTCCTTGTTGGCAAGGTTTTGCCTTCCCATTGGCAAGGCTTTGCCACCGCGTTGGCAAAACTTTGCCATAGGCATGGCAAAAGTTTGCCAAGGGCAAGGCAAGTGGTTGGCAAAATTTCTTGCTGACAGACAGTAAGTTATGCGGATGGCAACAAAGCGTGTCATCTGCGTCTGAATACTCCCCCCCCCCTCTCAGAAGCTATTCAAGAAGGGGCGTGAGGATGATTGCTCAAGTATCGGACTCGATGGTAAAAATCGTATGCGGTTTTCTCCTATGGCAGCAACGGTTCTATCTCTTCGAAGATGCGGTACAGTTCCTCCTTCGTCTCTGCCCGCAGCATGGCTATCCGGGTGTCGCGGAAATTGGGAATCCCTTTGAAGAGCGGGCTTGCTGCCAGGTGGCGGCGCACGTGCAGTATGCCCCGTCGTTCATCCAGCAGGTTGACGCTGTCTTCCACTTCCTGGCGGAGTACGTTCAGCCGCCATTCGGAACTCAGCGGAGGGAGTTCTTCGCCCGTCTCCAAATAATGCTTCACTTCCTTAAAGAACCACGGGCGGCCGAAGCTGGCACGGCCTATCATGATGGCGTCCACACCGTAGAGGTCGAAGCATTCTTTGGCCCGTTGGGGAGTGGTGATATCACCGTTGCCGATGATGGGAATGTGCATGCGTGGGTTATTTTTCACCTCGCCGATAAGTGTCCAGTCCGCCTCACCGGTATACATTTGGGCGCGGGTACGGCCGTGGATGGTGAGGGCGGCAATGCCGCAGTCCTGCAACTGCTCGGCAAGGTCTACGATGATTTTACTGTTGGCATCCCAGCCCAGGCGGGTCTTCACGGTGACGGGAATCTTCACGGCATCTACCACGGCACGAGTGATTTCCAGCATCAGCGGAATGTTCTGTAGCATACCGGCACCGGCACCCTTGCCGGCAACGCGCTTCACGGGGCAGCCGAAGTTGATGTCCAGCGTGTCCGGGTGTGCCTGCTCCACGATGCGGGCGGCTTCTACCATGGTGACGGTGTCCCGTCCGTATATCTGTATGGCTACGGGCCGCTCTTCATCACTGATATTCAGTTTCTGCTGGGTCTTGCCTACGGAGCGTATCAAGGCATCGGCAGAAACGAACTCGGTATATACCATGTCTGCTCCGAAGTGCTTGCACATCAGGCGGAAAGCAGGGTCGGTGACGTCCTCCATCGGGGCGAGGAATACGGGGCGTGGGCCCAGGTCTATATCTTTAATCTTCATAATCTAAGCGGATTTGTCCGCAAAAGTACAGAAAAAAGCCTACCTTTGCATACTCTAATTCAAAAAGAAATGATGAAACACTCAATCAGTGACTTCGAAATCATGGCACCGGTAGGCTCGCGCGAATCTCTCGCAGCAGCCATACAAGCAGATGCCGACTCCATCTATTTCGGTATCGAGAACCTGAACATGCGTGCCCGTTCGGCCAATACCTTCACTATCGACGATTTGCGGGAGATAGCCCGGATGTGCGATGAACATGGTATGAAAAGCTATCTTACCGTCAATACCATCATATACGACCATGACATTCCGCTGATGCGTACCATTGTAGATGCGGCAAAGGCGGCAGGTATCTCGGCTGTCATTGCCGCCGATGTGGCAGTGATGAGCTATGCCCGTCAGATAGGGCAGGAGGTACACCTCAGCACACAGCTCAACATCAGCAATGTGGAAGCCCTGCGCTTCTATGCGCAGTTTGCCGATGTGGTGGTGCTGGCGCGTGAGCTGAATCTGGAGCAAGTGGCAGAAATCTACCGCCATATCCGTGAGGAGAATATCTGCGGTCCCAGCGGAGAGCAGATACGTATAGAGATGTTCTGTCACGGTGCCCTTTGCATGGCAGTCAGCGGAAAGTGTTATCTCTCATTGCATGAAATGAACCACTCCGCCAACCGCGGTGCCTGCATGCAGGTATGCCGCCGCAGCTACACGGTGCGCGACAAGGAGACGGATGTGGAATTGGAGGTGGACAACCAGTACATCATGTCCCCCAAAGACTTAAAAACTATCCACTTCATGAACAAGATGCTGGATGCAGGTGTTCGTGTTTTCAAAATTGAAGGACGTGCCCGCGGACCCGAGTACGTGCGCACGGTAGTGGAGTGTTATAAAGAAGCCATTCGTTCCTATCTGGACGACACGTTCACCGATGAGAAGATTGCCCGGTGGGACGAACGTTTGAAGACGGTCTTCAATCGTGGTTTCTGGGACGGCTACTACCTGGGACAACGCTTGGGCGAATGGACCAAGAACTACGGTTCTGCCGCTACGGAACGTAAAATCTATGTGGGTAAGGGTATCCGCTACTTCTCAAACATCGGTGTGGCGGAGTTCCTGGTAGAAGCAGCCGAAGTGAGCGTAGGCGACAAGTTGCTGATTACGGGTCCCACAACGGGTGCCGAATTCGTCACTTTGGACGAGGCACGCGTCGATTTGAAACCCGTGCAGACTGTAAAGAAAGGCCAGCATTTCTCGATGAAATCGGTGAAAATACGTCCCAGCGACAAACTCTACAAGCTGGTCAGCGTAGAAGAACTGAAGAAGTTCAAAGGCTTGGATGTGGAGAAACAACGTGGCTAAGTATCAAATAGTAAATAGTCCAATAGTAAATATGAATTATATCTATGAACTTCCCATGAAGGTGCGCGACTATGAATGCGACCTGCAAGGCATCGTCAATAATGCCAATTATCAGCATTATCTGGAGCATACGCGCCATGAGTTTCTGTTGAGTGCCGGCGTCAGCTTTGCCGGACTGCACGAGCAGGGGGTAGACCCGGTAGTGGCACGTATCAATATGGCTTTCAAGACTCCCCTGAGGAGTGGTGACGAGTTTGTTTCCAAACTTTATATGAAGAAGGAAGGCATCAAGTACGTCTTCTATCAAGATATCTTCCGTGTTTCCGACGGTAAGGTCTGCCTCAAAGGCGTGGTAGAGACCGTGTGTGTAGTCAATGGCCGGTTGAGCGACAGCGAACTGTTCGACCGCCTTTTTGCCCCTTATCTCAACCCGTGTAAGTCCGTGTAATTTTTGGTGGAATGAACAGTGACGAACGGATTTGCAGTATAGCTCTCACACTTTGCCCCGGTATAGGACATATCGGGGCAAAGCGTTTAATAGAGGGTATGGGCAGTGCTGCCGAAGTATTCAGTCGGCGGAAGGAGCTTCCCGAAATCATGCCCGGTGTGAATCCGGGGGTAGTGACGGCTCTTGATTGTCCCGCTGCCTTTCTGCGTGCCGAGCAGGAGATGGAGTTTGTAGAGAAGAATCGTCTTTCCTGCCTGACGTTGAAGGATGAGGCTTACCCTTCGCGCTTGCGTGAATGTGAAGATGCGCCGATTGTACTTTTCTTTAAAGGAAACACCGATTTCAACCGCCTGCATGTCATCGATATGGTAGGTACACGTCGTGCCACCGATTACGGCAAGCAATTCTGTATCGACTTCCTGCGCGATTTGGCCGTTCTTTGTCCCGATGTGCTGGTAGTAAGCGGACTGGCCTACGGGATAGATATCCATGCCCATCGGGCCGCTTTGGCAAATCATCTCCCTACCGTTGCTGTCCTTGCTCACGGACTGGACCGCATCTATCCGTATGTCCACCGGAAAACAGCCATCGACATGCTGGCACAAGGCGGACTGCTGACCGAATTCCTTACCGGGACGAATCCGGACAAGCATAATTTCGTCAGCCGCAACCGTATTGTGGCGGGTATGAGTGATGCTACCATTGTGGTGGAGTCTGCCGCAAAGGGAGGTTCCCTTATCACTGCAGAGTTGGCGGAGGGATATCATCGTGACTGTTTTGCTGTTCCGGGACGTGTTACGGACGAATCTTCCATCGGTTGCAACCGGTTGATACGCGACAACAAGGCTGCCCTTATCCAGAATGCGGAAGAGTTTGTGCAGATTATGGGCTGGTCCGTAGCGGAGCAGCCTGCCCGGACAGAAGGTATTCAGCGTAATCTCTTCCCGGAACTGACGGAAGAGGAGGAGCTTGTTGTACGCATCCTTATGCGGCAAGGAGACCTCCATATCAATGCGATGGTGGTGGAAGCGGATATACCCGTCAACCGGATGAGTGCCTTGCTTTTTGAATTGGAGATGAAAGGAGTGGTCAAGGCAATGGTGGGCGGTGTCTATCATTTGCTGACCTGAGCGCGGCAGGTCTCTTGCCTTATATGGACGGTTGCCCGTATTTCATGATGAACTTTTCCGGATGGTCCGTCGCTATGATGTCTACCCCCAGGTCGACCGCCTTCTGGTTCTCTTCCGTCTTGTCGTCCAGCCCCAGGACAAGTGCCAGTACCTGCAGGTTGTGCTCACGGCATTTCTTTACGAATTGCGGGGTAAGGGAGTCAATCCAGACGACAGCGATGTCGGGATGCAGTTCCTTTACGACATGCTCTATGTCCTTTTCACTTTTGATGTAGGCTTGCAGGGTTCTTACCTCGGGTGCCATTTTTCTGAAGCATTTGGCATGATACTCCTTGCTGAAGGTGAAGTTGCAGTTTTCCAGCATGCCTTCGTCCTTTATCAGATTCAGTAATTGGTGCAGACCGCCGTTGCGGTAGTCGATGGTGATTCTTAAACCGTGCTCTTTGGCCTTGCGTAGCAGGTCGGTAAGGCGTAGTACCCGTTGTCCGGCAAATCGGGGCGCAAACCAAGAGCCGGCATCCAGTGTGTCGATGTCGGCGGACAGCCATTGGGAGATGGCGCCGGTACCGTTGGTGGTACGGTCGAGGGTGGAATCGTGCAGTACGTAGAAGACACTGTCCTTACTGATGCAGACATCGCATTCTATATTGCCTACACCGTATTTGATGCACGAATCTACGGATGCCATTGTGTTTTCGGGAGCAATGGTGGCCGCACCACGGTGTGCGCTGGTCAGGGGTATCTTGGTGGTGGCAGGCCGTTGGGAACATCCTGCGGTAAGTAGGATTATGGAAAGCAATGCGAGTACCGGTTTTTTCATAATGGGCTCAAGTGGTGATGTTTTCTTCTTTAACAGTTATAAAAGCCATCGAAGATAGCTATTTTTTGTCATTCGGAGAAACGTATGGGTATAAAAAAAGGAGTACCGCCGTACTCCAACCTTTGTTAACCTTAAATCTAATACTATGAAAAAAATCACATTGCAAATGTAAGGTTTCCATTGTTATCTTCCAAATTTCAGAATGATTCTGCTACTTCTTTTGTATTTCTTTCACTGAATTTTACTGTTTTCGCACACGGATTGACTTTTTGAGAGAGTATGGAAAGAATCTATTCACAGCGTCCCGGATAAGGCAAAAGTTGCAAATCTGTTTCAATCGTTTCACAGAACCTTTCAGCCTTTGAAAAGAGTGATGGAAAGTGGATTTTATTCGGTAATTATCTTCTACTTTTGTTTGTATACAACGCGAAATTATGGGAAAACGCATTCTTATATATGTTCTTTGGCTACTCCTTTTTTGCATGATGTCGGGGCAGGTAATAGGGCAGAATAAGTCGGCGGAATCTCATAGCCATACTTGTAAAACGGTGCTGGCGTTAAAAAATAATTTGCTTTACGACCTGGCCTTGGCTCCGAACATAGAAGTGGAGCTGCCATTGAGAAAGAGGTGGTCTTTGAATGTTGAGTACAAATGTCCTTGGTGGTCTGACAGCGGATGTGGTTTCTGTTATCAGTTCCTTTCGGGAGGGACAGAGGTACGTTACTGGTTGGGAAACCGCTATACGCATGGAATATTGTTCGGACATTTCCTGGGAGCATATGCCGAAGGAGGTACCTATGATTTTCAGTTGAAAAAGGAGAAGGGATACCGGGGGAAGTATTACGCTGCTGCTGGAATAACTTATGGATATGTGCGTCCACTGGCTCGGCATCTGGCGATTGAATTCAGTGTGGGTATTGGATACTTGGATACGGAGTACCGGAAATATACTTCTTATGGAAATGACTTGGTTTGGGTCAGCAGTGGAAAGTATCACTTTATCGGGCCGACAAAAGCAAAAGTTTCTTTGGTGTGGCTTCTAACGTCGGGGAGATGAGTGGTATGAAAGATGCACGGCATATGATTCTCTGGCTGTTCTTCGGACTGTTGCCAATGCTGGGAAGCTGTGACTTCCGCGATATGCTGGATGATTATCCCGTTAGCGGAGTACAGATTAAATTGGATTGGAAAGGGGTGACGGATAAGCTGCCGCAGACCATGCGGATTATCTTCTATCCGAAAGATACTCAGAGGAGAAAGGTTGAAAGTTATCTGCCTGCCGAAGGGGGTGAGGTGAAGGTACCGCCGGGGAGGTATGCGGTGGTGGCCTATAACTTCAATACGGAGAGTATACAGATACGGGGCGACGAGAGTTATGAGACGATTGAGGCTTTTACGGGACACTGTACGGGGCTGGATATACACGAAGATATGGTTTGGTCGCCCGACCCTTTGTATGTGGTGGCTTTGGACGAGGTGGAAATAAGGCAGAGTGATGTGGCGCTTCCGTTGAACTGGAAGCCGGAAGCGGTAGTGAACCATTATTCCTTTGATATAAAGGTGGAAGGATGGGATAGAATATCGAGCATCATCTGCCATGTGGACGGCTTGAACGGAAGTTACTTTATAGGCAACCGTGCTTGCCATTTGAGCGAGGTACCTATATGTGTGAATACAAAGCGTGAAAACGGGCTTTTATGGGGGGATTTCTCCAGTTTTGTATTACTGAAAGATGCCAAGACCCGTGCGGATAGTCCTATGTTGCTGACATTGAAGATTGTGAAACGAGATAAAACGGTTCAAGAGGTGAAGGTGGATATCACGGAAGTGATTGAAACAGCTCCTCCCTCGGGAGGAGGCGAAGAAGAACCTGATGTGGGCGTTCCTGGGTCGGAAATCCATATCGAGGTTCCCGTACCGGAGGACAAGGTTGTGGTGGATGATTTGGAACCGGGAACCGATGAAGGAGATGGAGGGATTGGTGGCGATGTGGATGATTGGGATGATGAGACGGATGTGGAGCTACCGGTGAATTGATAGCAAACAGACAAATAAATATATTAACTTTAATAACAGACAATTATGAAGAAGGTTTTATTTTTGGCTTTGGCTGCAGCAGCAGTAATGAGTTGCTCGGAAAGTGAGGAGATAGAGAATGCCGGACAAAAGGCGGAGATTAAATTGGGAACAGTAGTGGGTAACACTACGAGAGCCGCAGTGACTGATTTGCCGGAATTGCAGAAGGTAGGGTTCACTGTGTATGCTTATAATACGGGAGCAACAACAATGGCCTCTGTTGCGACTTTTGATGCAATGAAGGAATTCATGGCAGATGTTAAGGTAACTTATAGTGCTCCCGACTGGAGTTTGACTGGGGGAACATATTATTGGCCAATGACGGATAACTTGCAGTTCTTTGCTTACGGGAATCCGGGTACCGGGGCCTTGACGTACAATCAACCGGCTGCTGGTGCTATATATCCTTCCATTACTTATACGGTAGCGGATGTAGTTACCCAAACGGACTTGGTAGCCGCGAAAGCGATGGATGCAACCAAGGCATCAAATGCCAGTGGGGTATCTTTGAAATTCGGCCATATACTGACGCAAATAAATTTCACTGTCAAGGCAGCCGACGCTTTGACTTATAAACTGAAAACACTTACAATATCCGGTGTGCACAATAAGGGAACTTATGGTTTTGATGATTCAACATGGAAGTCACAGGAAGGAACGGCTACTTATGCACATACGATTGACGGTGGTGCATTGGAAGTGAATACAACGGGTGTGGAAGTGAATACAGCCTGGATGTTGATGCCCCAGACGTTGGATACGAACGCCAAAATCAATGTTGTCTATGACATCTATGAGAAAGACGTTCTTCTTGATACTGTAACTTCCGCCATTGACTTGGATGGTACACAAGCCTGGGGTGAAGGCAAAAAGATACGTTATACGCTGACGCTGGCCAATAAGGCGGCAAAAGTAACCTTTGTACCTGAAGTTGGTCCGTGGAGTACGGCTGATGATACGAATGTGGAAAAATAAAAGGCAGTATCCATAATTTTGTGTAAATAGAAACGGGTACTGTCCGCAAAACTGAATTGCTTCTATTTTATTCATTCCCCGAGACTTCTTTATGAAAGTTTTCGGGGAATGTTTCTTTTATGAGTATTATTTATCTATTTTTGTCACTGCAACAAACAAACAAATCTACTTGCCGATGCCCAACTCTTCTGCTTGCGGAGGTAAAAAACAATGCGCTCAATGTCCCAAGGCTGTGGACAATGCAATAATATATGCTTCTCACCCCAGAGGATTCCATCTGCCGGCACGGAAGTGTGAGGAAAATATTGTAATTTTTCTGCTGCAAGGAGAAGTGCTTGTTAACAGTAAGGAGTATGCGGGAACTGTGTTGCATGCAGGTGAGTTCATCCTTCAAGCTATTGGTTCCAAGTACGAAATACTTGCCATGACGGATGTGGAATGCGTTTGTTACCGGTTCAGTAAGCCTGAATTCTTCTGTGAGGACCGGTATAACCATATCATGAAAGAGATTACCCCTCCATTGATATTCTGTCCTTTGACCATTACTCCCGAATTGCAGCTCTTTCTGGAAAGTTCCAAGGCCTATTTGTCCGAGGAGAAAATTTGCCGGGAAATGCTTTGTTTCAAACGAAAAGAACTTGCTTTCATTCTTGGAAATTATTACTCCGACTATGAGCTTTCCATGCTGATACATCCTCTTGCCCAGTATACTAATTCCTTCCATTACTTTGTCTTGCAGAATCATGCCAAAGTCAAGACAGTAGAGGAATTTGCCCAGCTGGGAGGATATACAGTGGCTACTTTCCGGCGTATATTCAATTCTGTTTTTCATCAACCGGTGTACGAGTGGATGATGGAACGGAGGAAGGAAAGTGTGGTTTATGAACTTCGTTATACGGATGCTTCCATATCAGAGATTTGCTATAAATATGGCTTTGAATCGCTGCCTCATTTTTCCAATTTCTGCAAAAAGAATTTCGGGGCTTCTCCCCGTAGCTTGCGTGCCGGCAATTTATCTGAAGTAAGCGGCATGTCATAAAAAAACTCCTCCGGCGGTTTCCCGGCAGAGGAGTCTCTTGTGATATTAATCAAATATAGTGAAAGCTGAGTGATAAATCTGAGCTTGCTCAAAAGGTTTATCCGAAGCGCATCCTATATTATTTGCAGAAAGACCGGATTAGTCTTTCAGTTTCGCAATGATAAAGTCGCGGTTCAAACGAGCAATGTTGCTGATGGAAACATTCTTCGGGCATTCAGCTTCGCACGCACGGGTATTGGTACAGTTACCGAAACCGAGTTCGTCCATCTTGCTCAACATAGCCTTGGCACGGCGCAATGCTTCCGGTTTGCCTTGGGGCAACAGGTTCAGCTGGCTCACTTTGGCAGAAACGAACAGCATAGCAGAACCGTTCTTACAAGCAGCCACACAAGCACCACAACCGATACAGCTGGCAGCATCCATAGCCTCGTCAGCGATGGGCTTCGGAATCAGGATAGCGTTGGCATCCTGGGGAGCACCGGTACGTACGCTGACGTAGCCGCCTGCCTGCATAATCTTGTCGTAGGCCGTACGGTCGACCATCAAGTCCTTGATAACCGGGAAACCGGCAGAGCGCCACGGTTCAACAGTGATGGTATCGCCGTCGTTGAAACGACGCATATAAATCTGGCAAGTCGTAGCGCCGGTTGCAGGACCGTGGGGGTGTCCGTTGATGTAGAGCGAACACATACCGCAGATACCTTCGCGGCAGTCGTGGTCGAATACAACCGGTTCTTTACCTTCAGAAATCAGCTGTTCGTTCAGGATATCCAGCATTTCGAGGAATGAAGTATCGCCCGGGATATCTTTCATTTGGTATGTTTCAAAAGCGCCTTTTGCTTTCGGACCCTTCTGGC